>ERZ501016.33-NODE-33-length-75014-cov-8.460759_pt1 | contig 75014 bp, 56 predicted proteins | sample MGYA00248889_ERZ501016 | MGnify/ENA primary metagenome ERZ501016 (study PRJEB25958, sample SAMN03398594) | human skin metagenome | study: EMG produced TPA metagenomics assembly of the Human Skin Microbiome Metagenome (human skin metagenome) data set. | reverse complement strand
GCTCGTACGTGCCGCCCACCGTCGCCGTCAGCCGCGCCCGGCCGGGGAGCCCCCGGTGGAGCGACACCGGGCGGCCGCGCAGCCAGTCCCGGAACGCCTCCGGGCTGCCGTGGTCGGCCAGCTCGACGCCGACCACGACCCACGCCGTGACCGGGCCGGCCTGCTCGTACGCATCCCCGCGACGCACCAGCCTCCCCGTCGACCGCACCCCGAGCAGTCCACCCCCAGCCCCGAGCACCAGCCAGTCGTCGCCGGCGAGATGGGTGTCCAGGCGCGACGACGGCACGTACAGGTGGCTGCCCCGCACCCGCGCCTTCTCCCCGAACCCACGCCGGCCGCGGGTGTCGTACAGGCTGAGCAGGACCGGACCGTCCTGCCCCACGTCGGGGTTCACCCCGTTGCCGACCCACGCGTCGGGGGTGCTGTTGCGGCTCTCGTCACCGACCAGCGCCGACCCCGGGTGCGTGGCGAACACCGCCACCCCGCCCGGCAGCAGCGCCTGCCAGAGGTGCTGCTGGTCGCCGAAACCCCTGACCTGGTGGTGCTGGGCCGAGGAGATCGCGTACGAGACCCCGCGGTGCGTCACCACGTCGGCCCGCTGCAGCGCCGTGCCGGACACCACGGGCCGCAACGCCCGCACCACCGTCGGGAGCAGCCGGCGCGGCACCCGTCGCAGCGCCCGCAGCCCGGTCAGGAACCGGTTGCCGTCGAGCCGCCACCGGTCGTACGCGGTCATCGTCGCCACCACGCTGCCCGGCGTCACGAACGCCTCCATCGCCCACAGCAGCGCACCGGTCGTCTCGGGCTCGTGCGGGTCCCGGAACACCCGCGCCGCCTCCGAGACGTCCAGCCCGTGCCCCGACCGCACGGTCACCGGACCACCAGAGCGCGCGATCTCCCGCAGCACCGCCGGCACCCGGTAGTGCTCGCGCAGCACGAACAGCATCCCCAGCTGGTTCCACCGCGGCTCGGGCACGCCGTCGCCGAACGCGTCCGCCACCACCAGCTGCATCTCCCCGGTCAGCGGCTCGGTCTTCTGCCGCTCGTACACCCGGCCAGCCGACGGCGAGAACACCTCCCGCCAGGTGTGCAGCGCGACGTCGAGGAGCAGCAGGTCGAGCACCCCGGTGGCCATCGCCGCCAGCTCCGGGTCGCCCGCGTGGTCGGCCAGCACGACCAGCGCCGCCACGTCCTCCTCGTAGTAGACCGGCGACAGCCACTCCGAGAACCCGAACCGCTGGCGCAGCCGCAGCCAGCGCACGAGCCGCGTACGCGCCGCCGCCGCATGCTCCGCGCCGAGCCGGCCGTCGTTGCCGAACACCCGGCCCGGGAACCGCCGGCCGGCCAGCAGCTCGCAGGTGGCGAAGATCAGCTGGTGGTTCTCCGACCAGAAGCACATGCTGTCGTCGCCGGGCTCGCTCATCCAGTAGCGGAACCCGAGCACGCTGCGCTCCACCCGCGACCGCAACGCCTCCGGCACCCGGCCGGCCAGCAGCAGCCGCAGCACCACCAGCAGCCGGAAGTCGGCGCAGTCCTCTCGGGCGTCGATCACCTCCAGCATCGACGTCCAAGCGCCCTCGTCCACGGTGCCGCCGGGGCGCAGGGTCGCCAGCGCCGCGTACGTGCCGTGCTCGCCCATCCCCCCATCCTCTCCCCTGACCGCGGGCGGCGCGAGACCTGAGACCGTGGTCGCGGGCATGACGACCCTGGGCCGATCCCCCCACCCGGGCACCACTCACTACGCTCTGCGGCGATGGACCTCCTGCGTCGTTTCCGCGTGCCCGGTGCCAGTCGTGACGACTGGCTCGCCGACGCGACCCTGGCGGCGCTCGCGCTGGCCCTCGGCCTGGTCCCGTACCTCGTCATGGCCTGGCTCTTCGACGCCCGCCAGACGCCGACAACGATGGTGTGGACGGCGGTGACCAGCATCGGTGCCCTGGTGCCCGTCGTCCTGCGTCGCAGCTACCCCCTGGTCTTCATGGCGTGCGTCGCGGTGTCGCTGCTCCTGCAGGTGATCCTTGTGCCGACCCCCACCGTGGCGATCCTCGTGGTGCCGTACGCCGCGTACACCGTCGCCCGGCTGGTGCCCGGGAAGGCCGCCCGCTCGGTGGTTGCACTCGGAGCCGTCGGCGCGGTGCTGGCCCCGCTGCGCTGGATCAGCCTGCCGTTCGGCTTCACGGCCCCCGCCACGTTCGCCGCCGTGCTGGCCGCCGGCGTCTGCGTGGGTCTGGTCATCACCCCGTACGCGATGGGCCGCCGCGCGCGGGACACCGCCGCCGCCCGGGAGGCGCTGCGCGAGGCCGACGAGGAGCGCTACCAGATGCTGCTCTCGGAGCGCGAGCATGAGGCGAGGGCCATCGAGGCGAGCACCCGCAACCAGATCGCCCGTGAGCTGCACGACATCGTGGCCCACTCCCTGTCGGTGATCGTGGTGCAGGCTGAGGGCGGGCGTCGCCTGGCGGCGAAGAAGCCGGAGGCCGCCCCCGAGGCGTTGCAGACGATCGCCGACACCGGCCGTGAGGCGCTGGCCGAGATGCGGCGCATCGTGGCCGTGCTGCGCGACGGCGACGAGGAGCCCGCCGCCGCGTACACGCCGTCGCCCGGCCTCGACGACATCCCACCGATGGTGGCCAAGACCGGAGCCCGGCTGCGTACGGCCGGGGAGCCTCCCGTCGTCGGCCCGACCCTGGGCCTCACCTGCTACCGGGTGGTGCAGGAGGCGCTCACCAACGTGCTCAAGCACGGCGGGCCGGGCGCCGACCCGGTCGTCACGCTCTCGTACGACCCGGAGCAGATCGAGATCGAGGTGGTCGACTCTGGCCGAGGCGCCTCTGCCACCTCCGACGGCCGCGGGCACGGCGTGCGTGGGATGGCCGAGCGCGTGGGCTCCCACGGCGGCCGGCTCGAGACGGGCCCGCGCCCCGGCGGGGGGTACGCCGTACGTGCGTGGCTCCCCGTGACCGCCCCCGATGAAGGGAGAATCGCCCCGTGACCACCCCCATCCGCGTGCTCCTCGTCGACGACCAGGCCCTCGTGCGCAGCGGTTTCCGCATGCTCATCCAGTCAGAGGACGACATGGAGGTGGTCGGCGAGGCGAACGACGGCGCCGAGGCGCTGGCCACGCTCGCCCGGACACCTGCCGACGTGGTGCTGATGGATGTACGGATGCCGGTCATGGACGGTGTGGAGGCCACCCGCCGCATCGTCGGCTCCTCCGCCCCGACCCGGGTCCTGGTGCTCACCACCTTCGACCTGGACGAGTACGTCTACGCCGCCCTGCGCGCCGGCGCCAGCGGCTTCCTGCTGAAGGACAGCCGGCCCGAGGAGCTCCTGAACGCGATCCGCAGCGTCGCCGCCGGCGACGCGGTGGTCGCCCCGAGCGCCACCCGCCGGCTGCTGGACCACGTCGCCCACGCGCTGCCGACGGGAGCCGCTCAGCCCGACGACCGTCTGTCGGTCCTCACCGACCGCGAGCGCGAGGTGCTCGTCGAGATCGCGCGCGGCGCCACCAACGCGGAGATCTCCTCCACCCTCTACATGGCCGAGGGCACGGTGAAGACCCACATCGGCCGGCTGCTGGCGAAGCTCAACGCCCGCGACCGGGTGCAGCTGGTGCTGATCGCGTACGAGACCGGTCTGGCCGACCGCTGACGACGGGCCGCGTCAGGCCGGCTCGTGCACCGAGTAGCAGACCGCGTGGTCGCCCACGATGTGCCGGTCGCGGGGCCGGGCGGTCGAGGGCAGCATCACGTCGCGGTCGGCGACCGAGCCGGAGAGGGTCTCGATCAGCAGCCCCACCAGCACCCCCGCCACCTCCCCGACGGGCTGGGCGACGCTGGAGAGCCCGAGCGCCTGGGCGACCGGGCTGTCGTCGAAGCCGAAGACGGCACTCGCGGGGTCGAAGCCCTCGGGCGGGTCGGCCCGCAGATGGCTCAGGGCTCCGAGCGCCAGGGAGTCGCTGGCGCAGACGGCGGCCGTCGCTCCCCGGGAGCGCAGCTCGGCCATCGCCACCGCACCCTCGCAGACCCCGTCGTCGGTGATCATCTCCAGCTGCTCCAGGTCGGCCTCGCCCGTCATCCCGGCCAGCCAGCCCTGTCGGCGCTCGGCCCCCACGTCCGAGGCACCGTCCCAGCCGATGAACCCGATGCGGCGATGACCGAGTCCCTGCAGGTGCCGGGTCGCCTCGGTCACCCCCACGGCATTGTCCACGTCGACCCAGGCATGCGTGGCGGCGTCGTCGTCCCACGGCCGCCCGAACGTGACGAACGGCACGGCCCGCGCCGTCAGCGCGGCCGGGCGCGTGTCGCCGGCGTCCCCGTAGGCCAGGATCCCGGCGTCGATCACCCCGGAGTCGAAGAGGTCCCCCAGCTTGGCCACCTCCTCGTCGGCCGTCGCCGCGGTGAAGAGCGTGGGCTGGTAGCCGCGCGCTTGCAAGGCCTCGGTAGTGGCGTGCAGCAGCCGGTCCATGATCGCGCCGTGGATGCCGTCGGTCAGGGGAGCCAGCCGCATGCCGACCGTGAAGGACCGGCGTGTACGGAGCGCCCGCGCCGCCGCCGAGGGCCGGTAGCCGCTGGCCTTGATGCCGGCGCGGACGCGCTCCCGGGTCTCCTCCCGCACCAGGTGGGGCGCGTTGATGACGTTCGAGATGGTCTGCCGTGAGACGCCGAGCTCGCGCGCAAGACTGATGAGCGTGGGACGCGGCACCGAGGCTCCTCTGCGTGGCTGCCGGGGGCTGGACGCGCTTGAGGATAGCGCTTTCTAGTCGCAGCTGGCGGGCAGCGCCAACCCCAGCCTGAGAGATCCCTCATGCGGGGCGGTGCCGACGTGGCGCGGACAGATACTTCGGTCATTCCAATAAGGAGGTCCCCCCATGCGTTACCGCGCCACCCGAGCCGCCGTCGCCGCTCTGCTCGCCGCCCCCGCGCTCCTCAGCGTTCCCGCCGCGCCAGCCGAGGCGGCCCCGGTGCCGTCCGCCGCGGTCATCACCACTCCTGGGGCGTTCAACCCGCTCACCCCAACCCGCATCCTCGACACCCGCTACGGCACCGGGGTCGCCGGCCCGGTGGCCCCGAACCAGGCCATCCGCATCCCGGTCCGCGGCCGCAACGGCGTCAGCGCCACCGCTGGGTCCGTCGTGCTGAACGTCACCGTGACTCAGCCGTCCGCAGGCGGCTACCTCACGGTCTACCCCGGCAACGACGCCCCCAACGCCTCCAACCTGAACTTCACGGCGGGTCAGACCGTGCCGAACCTGGTGGTCGCGACGATCAGCTCCGACGGCTACGTCTCCATCCGCAACACCTCTCCCGGCACCGTGCACGTCATCGCCGACCTCTCGGGCTACTACGAGGGTGGCAACGCGACGGGGACCGGCATGTTCATGCCGCTCAGCCCGGCCCGCGTGCTCGACACCCGCAACAGCGGCATCGTCCCGCCCGGTGGCTCGGTCGACGTGCAGATCACCGGCGTCGGCGGGGTGCCCGCCTCGGGAGTCCAGGCGGTGTTCCTCAACACCACCGCCATCACGCCGCAGCGGCCCGGCTACATCACCGTGTGGCCGTCCGGCGAGGGCCGCCCGGAGGCGTCGAGCCTCAACTTCGTCGCCGGTCAGACGGTGCCGAACCTGGTCATGGTGAAGGTCGGCGCCAACGGCCGGGTCTCGCTCTTCAACGGCTCCTCCGGCGCCGTCCACCTGGCGGCCGACGTGGCCGGCTACGTGCTCGACGGCAACGATGCCCCCCAGCCGGGAGCGTTCATCCCGCAGTCGCCCGAGCGCATCATCGACACCCGCTCCTCGAGCTGGCAGACCGGCAAGCTGCAGCAGGGCTGGGAGGCGTACGCGAAGTTCTCCCCGTGGGTCGGCGGCGTGATCGCCAACGTCACCGTCACCGAGCCGGAGGCACCGGGCTTCATCATCGTCGCGCCGCGCGCGGTGGACCCGCTGCCCACGGTGTCGAACGTCAACTTCGTCCCTGGCCAGACCGTGCCGAACCTCACGACGTCGCCGACGGACGTGAACAACGAGGTGGCCTACGTCAACGGGGCACCGGGTCGCGTGCATGTCGTCGTCGACCTCGCGGGCGCCTTCGTCGGCTCCGGCACGCTCAGCTCCAACAGCGCGCGCAAGGTCGTCGTCGGAGCAGGGGTGCGCTAGAGCGGCGCGCCGTCTTGACGAGGGCGGGCAGGTTCCTTTGCACGGACACGAGAACCTCATGCCATACTGGGGGCTGTTCTGGAGTCGGGGGGCTCCTTGCTGTACCCATACGCATGCACGCTGACGCGTGAGGTCTCATCTGTTCTCGTTGTCGGGCATGCTGCGGTCTGCAAGCACCCTGATGGTGCAAGGAGAAGGAGCTTAGATGGCGGTGCGCGTGGGCCAGGCCCTGGTCAGCACGCTGCTGTCGGCGACATTGCTGACGGCAGTGGCGGTGGCGGAGGCGGATGCGTCGCCCGGCCGGCTTCCGGAGAACACCACCATCGCGACCGCTCCGGGTGCGTACGTGCCGCTCACCTCGCCGGTCCGCGTCCTGGACACCCGGGCCGGCATCGGGGCCCGTGGGCCTCTCGCCGGTGGCTCGGTGATCCAGGTCGGCCTGGCCGGGGCCGGTGTGCCGGCCAACGCGTCCGCGGTCATCGTGAACGTGACCGCGACCGAGCCGACGGCACCCGGGTACGTGACGGTCTACCCGTGGGCCCCGGGGGCGGTCGCGCCCACGGCGTCGAACCTCAACTTCCTGCCCGGTGACTCCATCCCCAACCTGGTCGCGGTGCAGCTCGGGTCGAGCTCCTCGATCGCGATGACGGTCGCCCTGGCCGGCACGACGCACCTGGTCGCCGACGTGGCCGGCTACTATGTGGGTGGCTCGGCGACCGCAAACGGGGCTTTCGTGCCCGTGAAGCCTGCCCGTCTGCTCGACACCCGGCAGAGCGTCGCCGTCGGGGGCAACTCCTCCATCGTGCTGCAGGTGGCCGGCCTGGGCGGGGTGCCCGCCACCGGCGCTGGCTCGGTCTTCGTGAACGCCACCGTGACCCAGCCGGGGGCACCGGGCTACCTGACCCTGTACCCGTACGGCGCCAGCGCGCCCACGGTGTCGAACGTCAACTTCGTGGCCGGCGAGACCGTCCCCAACCTGGCGAGCGTGAAGCTCGGCTCGGGGGGCCAGATCGTGGTCAGTAACGGCTCGCCCCAGCCGGCCCACGTCGTCGTCGACGTGTTCGGCTATGTGCTCTCCAACAGCAAGCCGTCCGTGTACGGGTCGTTCGTGCCGCTGACACCGTCGCGCCAGTACGACACCCGTGACACCCCCGCGGGGCCCGACCCGATGCGGGCGGGCGAGCGGATGCCGCTGTACACCCCCGCCGGCGTGATCGGCATGGTGAGCAACGTCACCGTGACCGAGCCGCGCGCGCCCGGGTTCGTCGTGGCCTACCCGGGCATCGCCGACCCCGCGTCACCGTCGTCGACGACCTGCGGCACCCCGCCCTCGGCGTCGAACGTGAACTTCGTGGCCGGCGAGACCGTCCCGAACCTGGTGGCCGTCGCCACCGGCGGCCCCGGCAACGTGGCGTGCTTCGCCAACGGCTCCGCGGCCGAGGCCCACTTCGTGCTCGACCTCGCCGGCGTGTACGTCGACCCGGCGGTCTTCGGCAAGAGCGAGCTGAGCTCGACCTCGGCGTTCCGGATGCTCCGCCGGCACTGACCGAAGGTCACGGCCTGTACGGCTCAGGCCCAGCGGAAGGCCCAGACCGGGCTGGTCTCGAGGTGGCGGAGGTAGGCCTCGCGCGAAATGCCCTCGAAGTTCTGCGGGCAGAAGGCCTCGTGCTCGGAGGCCAGTGCCTCAAGCCCGGCGCCCGCCTCCGGTACAGCGCCCCGGAGCAGGAAGAGCGTGTCGGCGCCCAGCGCCAGGGGGACGGCGCCGTACCGCCGCTGCCACGAGCGCAGCACCGCACTCACCTCCCCGGTGCTGAGCGTGCCGGTCGAGGCGCCGGTCCATCCCGTGCGGGCAACCACGTCTGCGGGCTCGATCACGGGGACGAGGGCGATCCTGCCCTCCCCCGGTAGCGCCGGCACCAAGTCGTAGGCGACCGTCGGGTCTGCCACGTCCAGGGTTGCGGGCGCATCAGCCTTGAGGAGCGCCAGCGCGTCGTGGTTGGTGGGGTCGTCGACGTCGAGCTCGAAGGCGACGCCGGGCTCCGTGAGCACCACCGGCCACAGGCCGGTCACCGAGAACGCCTGCGCGAGACCCACCCACACCTCGCCCGTCGACGGCACCGCCTCGGTGGTGACCCAGACCCGGCCTTCGGCCTGCTGGGCTCCCTCGGGGAGGTCGAGGTCTCCGACGCTGCAGGGGCCGTCAGCGGGAAGTACGCCTGGGGTGGCGACGACGGTGATGCGGTGGGACATGCCGGCCACGCTAGCCGAACGGGCTCTGAGCGCCGGCCAGCGTGAGGGAATCCTCTCCGTTGCCCGACCGCTGCCACGACAAGGGAATACACCGCGGGCGCCCGGTGCTGAGAGCGACGCAGCACCTGTTCGCCACACCGAGGAGAGTCATGGGCGTTCTCGACCTGTTCCGCCGCAAGAAGGATGTCGCTACCACGAAGACGGCGCTCGAAGCTGCCCGCGACCCGCAGTCGGGAGAGACCGGGGCGGTCAGCTCGCTCATCCGCCGCATCCTGGACCTCGGCCTGGATGGCAAGGGCCCGCTGGACTCGGCGTCCGAGGTCGCTGACAAGGCCCTGCGGAAGTCGAGGGAGACCGACAAGGCCGTCGACGCCATCGTCCGGCAGCACACCGTGACCTCGGCAGGCGGAGGCTTCCTCACCAGCCTCGGTGGCTTCGTGACGATGCCGGTGGCCCTGCCGGCCAACGTCCTCGAGTTCTACGTCACCGCGACCCGCATGGTCGGGGCGATCGCCAAGGTTCGCGGCTACGACCTCTCCCGCGACGAGGTCCGCACGGCGGTCCTGCTGACCCTGGTCGGCTCCCATGCCGACGAGGTGCTCGCCAAGGCCGGCATCTCCACCGCCTCCGGCCGGGTCACCTCGATGGTGCTGGGGCGCCTCCCGCAGTCGGCACTGATGATCGTCAACAAGGCTGTCGGGTTCCGCGTGCTGAAGTCGGTCGCCGGCATGTCACTGAGCCGTCTGGGCAAGGCCATCCCGGTGCTCGGCGGCCTGGTGGGCGCTGGCCTGGACGCGACCATGATGCGGCGGATCGCGAAGCAGGCCCGTCAGGAGTTCCCGCAGCAGTGACGCTGCGGGCTCAGCCGCCGTTCGTCGAGCTGTCCGTGCGGCGGCCAGGCTCGAACCCGTGGTGCACGCCCCACAGGACAGCCTGGCTGCGCCGGACGACGCCCATCTTCTTGTAGGCGGAGCGGATATAGCTCTTCACGGAGTTGATGCTGAGGTGCCCGCGGGCCGCGATCTCGTTGTTCGACAGGCCCTGGGTGATGAGCGCGATCACCTCGGACTCGCGCAACGTCAGCCCCTGCGCCCGGCCGGCCCAGTCACCGCCGCGGCGACCGGCCTCGCTGCTGGTCACTTCTCGGCTGGCACTCTTGCTGACGACCTTGTCTCCCCGGTTCACCCGCACCAGCGCGTCGACCAGCTCTGGCCCGGTCATGCTCTTGGCCAGGTAGCCGTGGACGCCCGCCCGGGCAGCGGAGGTGATCAGGTCGGGCGCCATGTTCCACGTGTAGACCACCACGTGCCCGATGTCGGGGTCCTCGACGAGCTTGCGGATCTGCTCGGAGTTGTCGATCGGCGCCGCGAAGCTGTCGTAGAGGGCGATGTCGATCAGGGGATGGCTGGGCTCGGTGCCGGCGCTGAGCTCGATGATCTCCACCCAGTCGGAGAACCGGGCCAGCATCGTCTCCAACCCACGCACCACGATCTCGTAGTCGTTCACCAGCGCCACACGGATGGGGCGAAGAGCAGGGGTTGAGGACATGGTCCATACCCTAATGGACCCGGGCAGTGTCACAGGTAGCCACCGCGCACTTGGCTGGGCGGATGTACGCTGGCGCCCAGCGAACCCGAGGAGGAGCCCGCATGTGCCGACCCGTCACCTGCCCGAGCTGCAACAAGGTCACCTGGGCCGGCTGCGGCGAGCACATCGAAGAGGCTCTGGCGGGCGTGCCCGAGAAGGACCGCTGCACCTGCGACCAGAAGACCACCGCCAAGGCCTGACCCGCAGCGGCGCCCTCCCTCACAGCGGCGCCCTGACCCCCGTCAGCTCGGCGGCGCGGGCGTCCCAGTCGCTCTGCGTCCGCGCGCTCAGCGCGACCGCGCGCATCAGGGCCCGCACCCGTGGGAACTGCTCCCGGTTCGCGTTGAGGCTCCACACGCCGAAGCCGAACCGCGACTCGCTCACCAGACCACCTGCCGGCGGCAGCTGGTAGCGCAGCACGATCATCTCGTCGGCCCACGGAGTCCCCGCCCGGTCGTACTCCACGCTCACCAGGTAGGCCGTCGGAGAGAGGTCGCGCGCCACGGGCTGGTCGAGGTAGAGCGACGGGTCGATGGCCTGCGTCGACAGCACCACGAGGTCGTCCTCACGCCCGCGGAGCCTCGGCACCAGCGACCGGGTGATCACCTCCTCCGGGGTGCCACCCGGCACGGCCTGCCGCCCCTGCCCCGCCCCCGCCAGCACGCCGGAGACCAGGTCCACCCGAGGGAACCTCTCGACCACGCACGAGCGGTCGGCGGTCGAGGCGCCCGCGGCGTACCTCACGGCCTCACCGGGCACCGGCCACAGCACCTCTCCCCCGGCCGACCACTCGACGGGGTGCCGGAAGGTGACGGCGACCTGCTGCGTGCGTGGGTCCACCAGCTCGTGGGTCACCCATTCCTCGGTGCTGACGGCCTCGGTCGGGGCCGCCCAGGTCGGTGAGGACTGACGCTCCCACCGGTGGCGCTCAGCGGCCTGGCGCTCAGCCTCGGTCTGCTGCGTGCGCTGCTGCTGCTCCGCCACCGTGCGGTCGACCTCGCCCTTCACCGATCGAGCGGCATCGGCCACCCCGGCCGCGACCTGGTCGCCGAACTTCTCGAACCTCTCCAGCCAGCTCATAGCCCGTCCCTTCGCCGCCTCCCATCCTGGCACTCGTAAGGCAGCCCAGCCGCGAACCGCGTGGGGTCCGCACGAGCCGCGTACGGCACCATGGTGCCCATGCAGTCTTCCGCTGAAGCCTCCCCGGCCCCGACGGCCCCGGCGGGCCGTGCCCTCAAGCTGATGGTCGGCCTCGCCGCCGTTGTCGTCGCGATGCTCGGCCTGTCCCAGCTGGCCGACATCGTCGCGCCCGCGTTCCTCGCGCTGAACCTGATGATCGTGGTGTGGCCGCTGATGGCCTTCCTCTCGAAGCGGATGCCTCGCATCGTCGCGGCCATCCTGACGGGTCTGGCCGCCATGGCGATCCTGGTGGCGTTCTTCTGGGCGCTGGGCTGGGCCGCGACCCAGTTCATCCAGGAGATCCCGCAGTACAAGGACCAGGGTGTGGCCCTGTGGCAGCAGATGCTGGACCTCGCCGACCACTACGGCGTCACCAGCAAGCAGATCACCGACCAGCTCAAGGGCATCGACCCCAACAGCGTCGTCAGCGTCGTGAGCAGCATCGTCTCGAACGTGAGCGGCGTCGTCGGCCTGCTGGCCGTGGTGCTGTCGGTGCTCGTCTTCCTGATCATCGACTCCACCGACTTCGAGGAGCGCCTGGAGCGTCTCGGGCAGCGGCACAAGCCGGTGCTGGTGCTGGCGCTGCAGTCGTTCGCGCAGGGCGTGCGGCGCTACTGGGTGACCTCCACCGTGTTCGGTCTCATCGTGGCCGTCGTGACCTGGCTCGGGCTGCTCTGGATCGGTGTGCCGCTGGCCCTGGTGTGGGCCGTGCTGTCGTTCGTCACCAACTACATCCCGAACATCGGCTTCGTCATCGGCCTGATCCCGGCGGCCGTGATGGGCTTCCTCACCAAGGGCGTGGTGGGGCTGGTGCTGGTCGTGGTGCTCTACTCCGTCTCGAACTTCGTGATCCAGTCGCTGATCCAGCCGAAGTTCACTGGTGAGGCCGTGGGAGTCACCACCACGGTGTCGTTCCTCTCGCTTCTGCTCTGGGCCGTGGTCCTGGGCCCGCTCGGCGCCCTGCTCGCCCTGCCGGCCACCCAGCTCGTCAAGGCGCTGGTCGTCGATGCCGACCCGAACATGCGCTGGGTGAACACGCTGATCGCGTCGAACCCGAAGACCAGCGCAGCGCCCCCCGACGACTCCGAGGAGCGGATCCACCCCATCGACCCGCTCAGCGGGGAGGACGTGCCGGCGAGCACCGACCGCTCCATGGATCCCTCCGAGGAGGAGAGGGCGGAGACCGAGGCGCGGTCGCAGGAGACCAGCATGTTCCGCCCGGCCGACGACGAGGCCGTGGAGACCGAGCAGGTCACGCGCCACCAGCGTGGCGGCAGCACGGCGGTCGACAACTCGAAGTAGGTCAGCGGGGCACGATGTGCCCCAGCTCCACTTTCTCGATGCAGACGTTCGCGGAGGCGCCATGGACGCCGATGGTGTCGACGGGCGGCTTCGTCGACCACCAGGTGAGCACGGTGCTCCGGCCCGCGGGCAAGGTGGGCGACTTGCGTACGGCTGCGGGCTGGAGCGAGGCGTTGCCGACCAGCACGCGTGCCGGGGTGGGCGCCGCCGCGACCACGGTCACCCGGATGTCGTAGTCGGCGCCCGGCTGTGACGTGAGGGCCACCGAGTCGAGCATCGCCCTGGGCGTACAGCGGCCGGGGCCCAGCGTCACCTCGGCCTTGAACTCGGCGGGGCCGACCCGCCCGTCCGGGCCGACGGCCATCGACCCCTCCAGCTGGTCGACGAACTCGACGTTGTCGACCATCTTGGGCAGCAGGTGGGAGCGGCTGAAGGGATACAGCCAGTCGGGGGCGATCGGCGCGGCCATGGGTCCGTCGACGACGCGTACGGTGCCCGTGGTCGGCCAGGTCGCCGTGAAGGCCTCGTGCCAGGCACGGGCAGAGGTGGCCGGGTACTGCCGCAGGGTGACGACGGCGGAGTAGGTCGTGCCGGTCATCAGCAGCACCAGCAGGCCGATGAAGGCCGTCCGGCCGGCCCGGTGGCGGCCGAGCTCCAGCACCCGGGCCCGTACGGCGGCCACGGCCAGCGCCATCAGGGTGAGGGCGCTGGCGTCGAGCTGGTAGCGCAGCTGACGCCCGGCGTCCAGGCCGAGCAGCCCGGAGCGGCCCACGGCGAGCGGCAGCTCGGCGACGAGCAGCATCACCACCCAGAACGCCAGCACCACCCGGTTGCCGCGGTGGCGCCGGATCAGCACCACCCAGATCGCGGTCAGCATCAGCGCGGCGACGACGGCGAGCGGGACGACCAGGGCCTGCGGGACCCGTACCAGATCGAGACCGAACGTGGCGGGGACCACGGCCAGCCCGACGGCCCGGCCGGCGAACTCGGCCGTGAGGGCGCCGGAGGCCGGCACCACGGAGCCGGCGTAGTCGCCCCTGACGTAGAGGATCAGGAACACCGCATCGACCACCGCGAGCACGGCCCACGCCGGCCAGCGACGCACGACCTGGGCCAGCACGGCGCGCGCGCCGCCGACGTGGACGACCAGCAGGCACCAGAGCCCGGCGAACGCGGCATAGATGGCCGACTTCTCGAAGAACGACATGGCAAGCGTGTCCACGAGGGCCAGGCCCACCAGGTGACGGGCCCGGCCGGTGCGGTAGTAGCGGGTGGCGCACCCGACCACGGACACCCCCGCGACCGCCGGCACCAGCGGTTGCATGGTGGCCGACCACCAGCCGGCGCACATCAGGAACGACAGCGACAGGGGGACCATCAGGCCCGCGACAAATCCCCACGGGCCGGGCCTGTCCACCGTCGACTCCACCACCCGCCGGGCCGCGAGCGACGCGGCGCACAGGATGAGCGCCGTGATGACGCTGGCGGCCAGCCAGCTCGGCCCGAACGTGTCCCAGAACAGCCGCTGCGCGACCGCGAACCCGGGCATGAAGTGGCCGAAGTAGGAGTAGCCGAGCATCTCCGGGACGCTCATGTTCGGCAGGATCAGCGCCATCAGCCAGTCGTCGACGTAGAACCACGACTGCGCGCAGACGAGGGCGGTGACCGCGGCGACCACGGCGAGCTGGACGACCCAGCCGCGTACCCGCCCTCTGACCGGCGCCGAGAGTGAGGTGCTCATCGGGGCTCGATCCGGCCGAGCTCGACCTTCTCCAGGCACACGGACCCGGACGCGACATCGACGCCCACCACGCTGAAGGGGACCTGGGTGGACCACCACGTGAGCTCGATGGCGCGCCCGGCTCCCACCGTGCGGACGTACGGTCTCGTGGACGGCTGCAGCTCTGGGTCGCCCACGAGGAGGCGGACCTGGGTCGGTGCGGTGGTCACGAACGTCACCCGGATGTCGTAGTCGCCGGGGGGGACCGAGGTCACCGGGACGGTGTCCCCGGAGCGGGTGGGGACGCACGAGCCGCGGCCGAAGGACGCCGAGGTGGTGAAGACCGCGGGCCCGACTCGGCCGTCGTCCCCGATGGCGAGCGACCCCTCCAGCGTGTCCACCCACTCCACGTTCGTGACGACCTGGTCCAGGACCGTGCGGCGCGAGGAGAAGGGGAACATCCAGCTCGGAGCCAGCGGCGCGTTCAGGGGGCCGTCCACGACGCGTACCTGCCCGTCCCTCGGCCAGGTCGACACGAACGCGTCGTGCCACGCCCGGGCCTCCCCTGCCGGATAGTCGCCGATGGTGGCCCACGCGGAGACGCTGGTCGCGCACACGAGCAGTCCGATGACACCAGCCAGGGCAGCGCGGCCGGCGCGGTGCCGCGTCTCCTCCACCCGTGCGCGGGCAGCTGCGACGGTGAGCGTGAGCAGCGCCAGCGCTCCCGCGTCGAGCTGGTAGCGCAGCAGCCGGCCTGCATCGGGGCCGGAGAGGCCGGACCTCCCGATCGCCAGCGGCAGCTCGGCGATCACGAGGCACAGCAGCCAGAACACCAGGACGGCGAGGTTGCCGCGGTGGCGCCGGATCAGCACCACCCAGATGCCGAGGAGGAGTGCCGCGGCGAGGACAGCGAGAGGGACGACCACCGGGCCGGGCACCCGCAGCAGGTCGATGCCGAAGACGGCGGGCACGACCCCCAGCCCGATCGACCGGGCGACGAACCGTGACGTCAGGCCAGGCGTGGTCGGCAGGAAGCCGTCACCGTAGTCACCGGCGAGGTAGACGAGGAGGAACGGGAGGTCGACCGCCGCGAGCACCAGCCACGCCGGCCAGCGTCGCAGCACCTGCGTCAGCACCGCCCTGGGGCCGCCAGACCGGACCACGAGCACGCACCACAGACCGGCGAAGGCGCTGTAGATGGCCGACTTCTCGAAGAAGGACATGGCCAGGGCGTCCACCAGCGCGAGAGCCACCAGGTGCCGCCGGCGGCCCGTGCGGTAGTAGCGCGTACAGGCTCCGACGACCGCGATCCCCGCCACCGCCGGGACCAGCGGTTGCATCGTCGCCGACCACCAAGGGGCGCACAGCAGGAAGGACAAGGAGAGCGGCACGGTGAGGCCGGCCACGAATCCCCAGGGACCGGCCCGGTCCACGGTCGCCTCGACGAGCCGCCTGCTGGCCACCGATGCCGCCACGAGGATCAGCACCGTGATCAGGGTGGCGGTCGCCCAGCTGCTGCCGGCGGTGGTCCAGAACGCCCGCTGGGCGACGGCGAACCCGGGCATCAGGTGCCCGAAGTACGACCTCAGGAGCAGCTCGCGGGTCTCGAGGCGGGGCAGCAGGGAGGCCATCACCCAGTCGTCGGCGTAGAACCAGGACTGGGAGCAGACCAGGGTGGTCACCGCCGCGACGAGCGCGAGCTGCACGGCCCACCCGCGGGCGCGACTGACGAGGCGCGGGTGAGGCATGGGGATCATCGTAGGTGCCGGGTGCCGTCCGGCCGCGACCGCGTCAGGCGTGGCCCGCCAGGCGGTACCGGTCGGTCAACGACGTCCGGTCGCCCATCAGCGTGGTGACCAGCTGACGGCGCACCCACGGGATCCGGGCGAGCGGCTCGGCGATCAGGTCGCGCGGCCAGGCCAGCGGGGTCAGCCGCGACTGGAAGGCGGGCACCGTGAGCCGGCTCCACCACTGGTACCAGCGGACGTGACGGCGCCGTTCCTGGGCGTAGGCGGCCAGCGCCGTCGGCACGTCCGGTGACCGGTCCAGGGCCTGGTGGACCGACCAGGCGTCACTGAGGGCGAGGGAGGCGCCCGTGCCGAGCTGGGGGCTCATGGCGTGGGCGGCGTCGCCGACCAGCACCGCGCCGCCGCTCTGGGTCGCGCGCCACGGTCGGCGTACGACCACGTCGCGGTAGGACGTGGGCAGCAGGCGTTCCACCCGGCGTACCAGCGGTTCCAGGCTCGGCACCAGGGCGACTGCCTCCTCACGCCAGCGGTCGAGGTCCACCTCCTGGTCGTGAGGGTGGCGCATCGACCAGAAGATGGAGGCCTTGTCCAGGCCGGTCGGCAGCAGCTGGTGGAGCGTGCCGCGGTGCACGCCCCAGGGCGGGCACGGAGCCGGGGACGTCGGCGTACCCGAAGTCCATCACCACGTGTCCCGACCGGTTCTCGGCGCGGATCTCCGACACCACGGTGGAGCGCTCCTTGAGCTCGTTGAGGCGGTCTAGCACCTGCTGACCCAGGTGCTGCAGCCACAGACCGGCCCCTTCGGTGCCGTCAGCCCTGCCACCGCGATGTCGAGGGCACGCCGCCTGGACCTGGTCTGACCCTCCATGACGGCCGAGTCTCGCAGCATCCGGCCCCGCCGTGTCATCTCCCGACACGCCCCGAGCAGAGCGTCTACGGTCGTGCCCATGTCCTCGCCAGGCGTCACCCCGCTGGACCTGCCCGACGCGCCGCCCGAGCTGGCCGACGCGCGGGTGAAGGCCTGGCACGAGGCCGTGACCATCCCCACGTACGTGCCGGACGAGCCGTCGGCGTACCCGGCGTTCCTGGAGGCGCGCGTCTACCAGGGGTCCTCGGGCAAGGTGTACCCGCTCCCGATGACCGAGCGCATCGCCGAGGAACCGGTCGACGTGGCCTGGGACGCGGTGCACCTGGAGAACGAGTGGGTCCGGCTCATGGTGCTGCCCGAGCTGGGCGGGCGCATCCATGTGGGGCGCGACAAGGTGCGCGACTACGACTTCTTCTACCGCAACGACGTCATCAAGCCCGCCCTGGTGGGGCTCGCCGGCCCCTGGGTGTCGGGCGGCGTGGAGCTGAACTGGCCGCAGCACCACCGCCCGGCGACATACCTGCCGGTGACCACGACCATCGAGCACGACGAGGCCACCGGAGCGGTCACGCTGTGGTGCTCCGACCACGACCCGCTGCTGCGCATGAAGGGCATGCACGGGGTGCGGCTGCATCCCGACAAGGCGGTGGTCGAGCTCGTCGTACGCCTGCACAACCGCACCGAGCTGCCGCAGACGTTCCTGTGGTGGGCGAACGTGGCGGCCGAGGTGCACGAGGAGTACCAGTCGTTCTTCCCGCCTGACGTGCACTACGTCGCCGACCACGCCAACCGGGCGACCGTGTCCTTCCCGGCCGCGTCGGGGCCGTACTACGGCGTCGACTACCCGGCGCGCGTCGACGCGGAGCACCCCGACGCCGACCGGCTCGACTGGTACCGCAACATCCGCGTGCCGACCTCCTACATGGTGCTCGAGACGGCCGGGGAGTTCTTCGGCGGGTACGACCACCGGGCCGGCGCCGGCTTCGTGCACTGGGCCGACCGGCACGTGTCGCCCGGCAAGAAGCAGTGGACGTGGGGCACCGAGCCGTTCGGGCGCGCCTGGGACCGCAACCTCAGCGACTCGGGAGCGCCGTACGTCGAGCTCATGGCCGGCGTCTACACGAACAACCAGCCCGACTTCACCTGGCTCGCGCCCGGGGAGACCCGCACCTTCAGCCAGGTCTGGTACCCGATCGGCGGGATCGGGCCCGCTCAAGCGGCCACGCTGGACGCGGCGGCCCGGATGGAGGGCTCGAGCGAGGGCGTACGGGTCGCGGTGGCCGTGACCTCGCCGCAGGCGGGCGCGCTGGTGGAGCTGGCTCGCAACGGCGAGACGGTGTGGTCGACGACCGCCGACCTGGACCCCGCCACCCCGCTGCTGACAACGGCCGATGTCGAGGCCGAGGGGTTGACCCTGACCGTGCGTGCCGCGGACGGCTCCCCGCTGCTGCGGCTCGCTCCGGCCGAGGCCGGCGAGGCGGAGGTGCCGCCACCGGCGCACGAGCCGCCCCCGCCGGCAGACGTGGCGAGCGCCGACGAGCTGTACGTGATCGGGACGCACCTGGAGCAGTACCGCCACGCCACCCGCTCCCCCGAGGACTGGTGGGGAGAGGCGCTGCGCCGCGACCCGGGTGATGCGCGCTGCAACCGCGCGATGGGCGAGCGGCGCTACCGCGCGGGTGCCTACGAGGAGGCGGAGACGTTCCTGCGCGCCGGCCTGGCCAGGGAGCGCTCCCGTGGCCCCCTGGGCCGGGCCCTGGCCCCCGGGAAGCACCATCGGGCCCTGTGCCTGAGCCGGCAGGCTCGAGCGCTGCGAGGCGGCGGCCAGCGTCGCGTTGCCGGTGACCTGCGGGTGCGGCTCCCCCAGGAGCACGGCCGCGGCGGCCACACCGGCCAGCGCGTCGGCGTACGCCTTGGCCTTGGCCGGGTCGCCGTGGGCGAGCTGCGACATCAGCACGGTGGGGGCGCTGCGGAAGCGGCGGCCCTGGCTGGCCGCGTCGAAGAACGCCTCCGCGCCTCCCGGCTCGTCCGTCTCGGCCGCCCAGTCGCGGAAGGCCCCGCGGGCCGGCTCGCTGACGGTCGCCGAGAGACGCAGCCCTTCCAGGCGGGCCTCGGCGGGGTCGACGCCGGCGGCGGTCGCTGCCTCGGCGAGCTGGGCGAGGGCGGTGCGGAGTGTGGCGCTCAACTCAGGCCTCCAGGTCGAGTGGGTTGGCCGGGCCGACGGACGCGGACCGGACTGGGGTGGGAGGCGCGGGCGCCTCGGTGGGAGCATGACCGAACTTCTCCTGGAGGAAGCGGCCCTGGGTGATCAGCGCCTGGGCGTCCTTCTGGAGAACGGCGTCGTACATCTTGTCGACGGTCGACCCGAGCAGGTCGAGCTGGTCGACGAGCAGCAGCAGCGATGTCTTGGCTCCCTCGATGGGCCTGGTGTCGGCCCAGTCCCGGGGGAGACGGAGGTAGGCGCTCAGCGTCTCCGGGAGGTAGTCGGTGGCGGTGGCCATGAGGGAGTACTGCTCCATCGAGTCCAGACCGGCGTTCGCCATGCGGGGCAGCGTCTCGCGCAGCCGCCGGGTGACCCGGTAGACGCGGGAGAGCACCGGCGGCGGCACCTTGCCGTCCACCGCCAGCTGCTCGACGCGGGCAAGCGACTCCACGATCTGCTCGGGGGTCGCCGGGCCCGGCTCGGCGGCGTTCTGCTCAGCCTCCGGCTTCGGCTGGTCTCCTTTCAGCCAGTCGAACAACCCCATCGCAGCGGTGCCTGCTCTCGTCGTCGACCGTCAGCGCCCGGAGTCGACGTCGAGGTTGGGGACGGAGGCGGGCTGGTTGCGCTGGGCGCGGTCGAGGTAGTCGCGGGACTTCACGACCTCGTTCTCCAGCACGCCGATGGTCTGGGCCATGCTGTCGAGGGCCCGCAGCTTGAACTCGTCGATCGAGTCCATGGTCTGATAGATGTTCGCGAACGCCGCCTGGAGCTGCTCGATGCCGATGGTCGAGCTCGCCGCCTGCTCCTGGATGCGGGCCGAGTTCTCCTTGAGCATCTCCGAGGTGCGCTGGATCATGTTCGACGTCGTCGTGTTGAGCGCCGTGATCTGGTCGAGGACCAGCTGCTGGTTGCCCAGCGCCTGCGCGACGATGACGGCCGTGCGCAGCGCCGACACGGTGGTCGTCGCAGCCCGGTCGACGCCCTTGATGAGCTCGATGTTGTTCTTGATGATGATGTCGATGGCCAGGTAGCTCTGGATCGAGACGGCGAGCTGCGTGAGCAGGTCCTGGTGCTTCTGACGCACGTAGAACAAGACGTCCTGGTTCATCGCCTTGGCGCGCTCGGGGTCGGACATCTCGATCTCCGCGATCTGCGCGGTGAGCTTCGCGTCCAGGCGCTCGGAGATGTAGACGTACTGGTTGAGACGCCCCATGGTCTGCCAGAGGTTCTGCTTCTCCATGTTCAGCGCCACGTTGTCGCGCGTGAGCTCGTCCTGCCCGGAGCGCAGGGCGTGCAGGATCGCGTTCAGCTGGGCCTGCGAGGACTGGTACTTGCGGAAGTAGTCCTGAACCTTCTTGCCGAGCGGGAAGATGCCGAGGAACTTCTTCTCGATGCCCTCGCGGTTGGGGTCCAGGTCCTCGACCGTGCGGCGCAGGTCGAGCAGGGTCTGGCCGACCTTGCTGCCCTGGGAGATGCCGCCTTCCTTCAGGGCCTTCACTGGGGCGTTGAGGAGCCGGTTCGAGGTCTCGGCGGCCTTGCGGATGTCGGCGTCACCCATCGAGCGGACGGCGTCGGCCTGCGCCGAGAACTCCGGCGAGTTGGCCTGGGCCTTGGTGATGGCCTGCATGAAGGCATCGACCTTCTGGTCGAGCACCGGCACCTGTGCCGAGTCGACCTGGGGAGCCATCTTCGGAGCCGCGGTGGTCGGCACCTGCTGCATGGCGGGCGGCGCCTCGAGCGTGAGGGCGGCACCCTCGGTGGGCGGGGTGAGGGGCGCGTACGCAGCCGCCTGATCCGTCATGAGTCGCCTTTCGTCGAGGGCCAGCGCCGTCGGGCGTGGCAGCAGGTCGCCGTGCGGCACCAATCTAGCGGGCACGGGGTAACGCCGGGGGTCGGCCCGGCGCGGTGGTTCGGCAGCGCTGGTCGGCGGCCCGCGGCCGGACGCGAGTGCCGGCTGGAGCCAGGCTCAGCCTCGGGACCAGTGCCGGCCCCGGCGCGCGCCCGGCGGCGGCACCTCCTCGGCCAGCGGCAGCGGCGGCCCGTCGCCGGCGAGCACGTCGGCGAAGAGGTCCCCGTGGTCTGCGATGCGCTCCAGGGCATCCTCCGGCGTGAACCGGAGGTCGTCGGGGCTGGTCACCGCCCCCAGCTCGTCGAAGGTGACCGGGGTGGCGACCGACTGGCGCTCCCGCCCCCGCAGGGAGTAGACGCTCACGGTGTTGCGGGCCGCCTTGTTCTGGAGGAAGTCGATGTAGATGCGCCCCTCGCGGACGTTCTTGGCCATCGTCGCCACGAACAGGTCGGGGTGCCCGCGCGCCATCTCCTGGGCGATGTGGGTGACGTAGCGGACCACCGTGTCGGCCCGGGTGGGCGCGATGGGGCAGGACAGCTGCACACCTTTGGAGCCGGTGGTCTTCGCGTACGGGATCAGTCCGTCTGCCGCGAGGCGGTTGGCGAGCAGCAGCGCGCCGCGCGCCACCTCGACCATCGTGACCCCCGGCCCGGGATCGAGGTCGACCATGCAGGTGGTGGCCCTCGGTTCCTCGGCGGGGTCGAGCACCACCGCCCCGTCCCGCAGGGTGGCGTCGGCGACGGTCCACTGCGGTGCATGGATCTCCAGGGCCGCCAGGTTGGCCAGGTAGACCAGCGTCGCCGGTTCGGTCGCGACGAGGTAGTCGATGCGGCCGTCGGAGGCCTGCACCTGCTGGGTGGCCAGCCAGTCGGGAGCCCCCGTGGGCAGGTTCTTCTCGTAGAACGGGGGCTTGTCGACGCCGTTCGGGAAGCGGACCCGCGTCAGGCAGCGACCCGCCAGGTGGGGGAGCATGACGTCGGCGACGGCGAGGTAGTAGGAGATCACCTCCGCCTTGGTGTAGCCCGTCGCCGGGTACAGGACCTTGTCGAGGTTCGTCAGAGTGAGGGTGCGGTCCCCGACCCTCGTGGTGACGCCCTCGGGCACCTCAGCTCCAGCTCGCCGGGCCGGCCGACCCCGCGGCGTACTCGTCCATCGGGACCTCGTTGTTCGCCCACGCGTCGAGCACCGGGGTGACGATGCGCCAGCACTCCTCGGCGATGTCGCCGCGCACGGACAGGAGAGCGTCGCCGGCCAGCATGTGGGAGAGGATCTCGCCGTACGGTCTGACGGGGCTCTCGCCGAGGTCAGCCGACAGCACGGTCTCCTCGAGGTCCAGCTTGTTGCCCTCGGCGTTGGTGGAGATGCCGATGCGCAGGAACTCCCGGGTCATGCCGAACACCACGACGTTGCGCTCCGGGACCCCCTCGAACCCCTCCGGCACATGGGCTACCGGCTTGAAGACCACCACGATCTGGCGTACCTCGTCACCGAGCGCCTTGCCGCTGCGCAGACGGATGGGGACGCCGCTCCAGCGCGAGTTGCGGATCTCGACGGTGATCTCGGCGAGGGTCTCGGTCATGCGGGAGGGGTCCACCCCCTCCTCGTCGACGTAGCTGGGGATCGCGCGGTCTCCGACGGTGCCGGCCGTGTAGCGCGCCCGTCGGGAGGCCGTACGGGGGTCGTCGTCGACGAGGTGCGTGGCGCGCAGCACGTGCGCCTGCAGGTCTCGCAGCTCCAGGGCGTCGAGCCGGGCGATCTCCTCCATGCAGAGGATGGACATGACGAGCAGCAGGTGGCTCTGGATCATGTCCTTGAGCGCGCCCGCCTTGTCGTAGTATCCGGCGCGCCCCTCCAGGGCCAGCGACTCGTCGGTGATGATCTCGATGCGCTCGATGTTGTCGGCGTTCCAGACCGGCTCGAACAGGCGGTTGGCGAAGCGGATCCCGAGCAGGTTGAGCACGGTCGCCTTGCCGAGGAAGTGGTCCACCCGGAAGATGTGGTCCTCCGGCAGCGGGAGGTGCGCCAGCAGGGTGTTGAAGTCGGCGGCGGTGGCCGTGTCGGTGCCGAACGGCTTCTCGATGGCGAGGTACAGCTCGCGCGGCAGCGAGGGCAGGGTCCCCAGGGCCTCGCAGGCCAGGTAGGAGATGGCCGGCGGCAGTGCGAAGTAGACGATGATCCGGCCCGACAGGCCCACCAGCAGAGAGGCGAGGTCGCTCGCGGAACCGGCGTCCACCTGACGGTAGGTGGCACGCGCCGCGATGCGCGCCGCCCGGTCGCCCGTGCAGCCGCCGTCGGTGAGGGCCGTGGTGATGATCTCCCGCCAGCCGGCGTCCCGCAGGTCGTTCGCTGCCGCTCCGATCAGGTTGACGTCGAGGCTGTGCTGCTGGGTCAGCAGCGTGCCCAGCCCCGGCAGCAGGAGACGCTTCGTGAGGTCGCCCGAGGCGCCCAGGATGATCAGGTTCACGGACTCGGCCATGGGGTCACGGTACTGGTCGGCTACCCTCGGCGTCCCAGGCTCCCGAGGTGAGGAGGGCGCGATGCTCCCGGTGGAACCAGGCCCGCAGCTTCCCCCGGCATCAGCGGCGCGCTACTCCCGCCAGACGTCCCTGCCGGGGTGGGGCGTGCTGGCCCAGCGACGGCTGGCGGCCGCCCGGGTGCTCGTGGTGGGGGCAGGAGGCCTCGGCTCCCCGGTGCTGCTCTACCTCGCGGGCGCCGGCGTGGGCGTGCTCGGCGTGGTCGACGACGACGTGGTCGCCGAGAGCAACCTGCACCGCCAGCTCCTCCACGACACGCTCTCGGTGGGGCGGGCCAAGGTGGAGTCGGCAGCACTGCGGGTGGAGGCACTGAACCCCGAGGTCCGGGTCGTGCGGCACCAGGAGCGGCTGACGGCGGCAACGGTGCGGGAGCGGGTGCGGGCGTACGACGTCGTGGTGGACGGCACCGACAACTTCGAGACGCACTACCTCCTGGCAGACGCCTGCGTGCTGGAGGACCGGCCGCTGGTCTGGGGGTCGGTGCTGGGGTTCGACGGCCGGGTGTCGGTGTTCGCGCTCGACGGGCCGTGCCTGCGCTGCCTCTTCCCGGAGCCGCCCGCGCCGGGGGAGGTGCCGTCCTGCGCCGACGGCGGCGTGCTGGGCGTGGTGCCCGGGGCGGTCGGGATGGCGCAGGCGACCGAGACGCTGAAGCTGCTGTCGGGGGTCGGCGAGCCGCTGGTCGGGCGGCTCGGGCTGCTGGACGCGCTGCGGGGGGAGTGGAGCACGCTGCCCGTGGGCAAGGACCCGGGGTGCCGGCTGTGCGGGCCCAGGGCCGTCATCACCGAGGTACGGGGGGAGGCGCTGGCGGCGGCGCCTGGGGCGCCCACGGGACGTACGGTCGGGGCGGCCCAGCTGGCTGACTGGCTGCAGGAGAGCGCGGCCGGGCGTCGCGATCTGGTGGTGGTCGACGTCCGGGAGCAGTGGGAGACGACGGTCAACCACATCCCGGGCGCCGTGGACGTCCCGGTTGCGGACGTGGCGGCCGGAGCACTGACCGGCCCCGGCCCGTACGTCCTCTACTGCCGCTCCGGCGTCCGGTCGGCGGCGGCTCTGGCGAGCCTGCTGTCGCGCGGGGTCGACGCGTACCACCTCGACGGGGGCATCAACGCCTGGGTCGCCGAGGTGGATCCGTCGCAGCCGACCTACTGAGCAGGCCCAAGACGCACGAAAGGCCCCGGTGTGCACCGGGGCCCCTCATGGCGACTGATGTCTCAGATCAGGGTGACGCGATCCGCCTGCGGGCCCTTGGGGCCCTGCGTGATCTCGAACTCGACCTTCTGACCCTCATCGAGCGAGCGGAAGCCCGTCGAGTCGATCGCGCTGTAGTGGACGAAGACGTCCTGGTTGCCGCCCTCGACGGCGATGAAGCCGTAGCCCTTCTCGGCATTGAACCACTTGACGGTTCCCTGCGCCATGCAACTTCTCCCAACTGCACTGCTGAGACCGCACCTTGAGATCTCAGGCTGCTGAGCTTGGAGCCCGACCCTTTGCGGGGAGCAGCGAGACCTAGCCAACCACAGATCGGTGGCGCGGGGAACTCCTTGCGCCGCAATGCCCGCCCCTGCGGGCCCTGGAGCCCTCGTCTCCCGGCGCGGGCGTGCTCCTGGCTGGGGCTTTCTGCGGTGGTGGGGACCCCGTCACCATAATTGTCGGTGCCGGGTGATTGCATAGTGGCCATGACGGTGAGAGCACGGGTCGGCGGTCCGCGGTACAGGCTGGTCCCGGCGACCCCGCGCGTGGCCGAGCAGGTCGTGCTGACGCCCGAGCAGCGGGCGGCGGTCGACCATCGGGGCGGTCCGCTGCTGGTGCTGGCCGGGCCTGGGACCGGTAAGACGACCACAATCGTCGAGACGGTGGCCTCCCGGGTTGCCGACGGTGTCTCCCCCGACGAGATCCTCGTCCTCACGTTCTCGCGTCGTGCTGCCGTCGACCTGCGCCGTCGGGTCGCGGCCAGGCTCGGCCGTTCTGTGGTCACGCCGCGCGCCCTCACCTTCCACGCGTTCTGCTACGCCGTGGTGCGGCGGTTCGGCGACCCTGAGCTGTACGGCGACGCGGTCCGTCTCCTCACCGCGCCGGAGCAGGACTTCCGCGTACGGGAGGTGCTCTCCGGCCTTCCGGCAGACGACTGGCCGGCGGAGATGGCGCCGGCGTACGGGACCCGGGGGTTCGCCACCGAGGTGAGGTCCGCCCTGGCGACGGCGCGGCAGCTCGGGCTCGACGGCGACGTGCTCCAGGTGATGGGGGAGCGGGAGGGCCGGCCGGAGTGGGAGGCGCTGGGCAGGTTCTTCGACACCTACCTCGACGTGCTGGAGGGTGAGCAGGTCCTCGACTACGCCGAGCTGGTGCACCGCACCCGCGTGCTGCTGGCGGACCCGGCGATCCGCGAGCAGGTGCAGCAGTCGGCGCGCGTGGTGCTGGTCGACGAGTACCAGGACACCGACCCCTCTCAGGTCGGTCTCCTGCGCCAGCTGGTGCCCCCGGGAGGCGACCTGGTGGTGGTCGGCGACCCGGACCAGTCGATCTACGAGTTCCGCGGTGCGCGACCGCGGGCGATCCTCGACTTCCCGCAGCAGTTCACCGACGCCCAGGGCGCGCCGGCGCGCGTGGTGGCGCTGTCGGAGACGCGGCGCTTCGGCACCGTGCTGGCCGCGGCCACGCGCCGGATCGCCGACAGGCTCGCGCTGCCACGGGCCCTGCCCGATGAGGTCCGGGAGGCGTTCCGGCGGCCGCGAGTAGCCGAGGGGGTCCCGCCGGGGGTGCTGGAGGTCCATACGTACGAGAACCCTGGTGCCGAGGCGGAGCACATCGCCGACCTCCTGCGCCGCGCCCACCTGCACGACGGCGTGGCGTGGTCCGACATGGCGGTGCTGGTGCGCTCCGGTCGGCACGGCATCCCGCGCCTGTCTCGGGCGCTCGTGGCCGCGGGTGTGCCCGTCGAGGTGGCTGGAGACGAGATCGCGCTGGGGTCGTCCGAGGCGGTGAAGCCGCTGCTGCTCGCCCTGAGCGTGGCGGTCGACCCCTCCCGCCTCGACTCCGACTCCGCCGCACAGCTGCTGCTCTCGCCGCTGGGTGGGCTGGACTCCATCGAGCTGCGGCGGCTGGGCCGGCTGCTGCGAGACCAGGAGCGGGCCGAGCTCGGTGGCCCCGGCTCGCCGCGGCCGTCGGGTGAGCTGGTGTGGCGCGCGCTGGCAGACCCGGACGTCCTGGCGGACCGCCCGGTGACCGAGGAGGTGAGCGCTGCCCGCGCCCTCGCCGGCCTGCTGCAGCGCTGCGGGGACGACATCGCGCGTGGCGCGACCGCCCACGAGGCTCTGTGGGGGATATGGCGGGGGACGTCCTGGCCGGCCCGGCTGCAGACGATGCTGGCCGCCGGTGGAGACGCCGCGGGCCGGGCCCATCGTGACCTGGACGCGATCTGCGCCCTGTTCGACGTGGCGGAGCGGTCGGACGAGGTGACCGGCGGCCGCGGGGTGACCGGCTTCCTGCAGGAGGTGGTGGGGCAGGAGATCCCCGCCGACACCGCACGGGAGTCACAGGTGCGCAACCGGGGCGTCCGGGTGCTCACGGCGCACCGGTCCAAGGGTCTCGAGTGGCCACTCGTGGTGGTGGCCGGCGTGCAGGAGGGCACCTGGCCCGACCCGCGGCGCCGCGGCTCGTTGCTGGAGGCCGACCGGTGGTCGGAGGACGGCACGGCGGTCGAGCCGCCGCCGACGTCGACCCTGCTGGCGGCGGAACGGCGCTTGTTCTACGTCGCCTGCACGCGGGCGACGCGGCGCCTCGTGGTCACGGCGGTGTCCGGCACCGAGGGGGAGGGCGACCAGCCGTCTCGCTTCCTGGCCGAGCTCGGGGTCGAGCCCGTGCCGGTCCTCGGCCGGCCCGCGCGCCCGCTCACTCTCACCGGGCTGGTGGGGGAGCTGCGGCGTACGGTCGGGGACGCCGCGCAGCACCCCGCTGCCCGGCTCGCCGCGGCCCGGCGTCTCGCCGCGCTGGCCGACGCGGTGGACGACAGCGGGGAGCCGCTGGTGCCTGCCGCCGACCCCGCCCGGTGGTGGGGCACGGCGGAGCTCAGCCCCGGGGCCCCGGTGGCGCCGGAGGGGGCATCGGTGCGGTTGTCGGGCAGCCAGGTCGGCACGCTGCTCGGGTGCCCCCGGCAGTGGTTCCTCGCCCGCCGGGCGGCCGCCGAGGCGCTGCGCACGTCGTCGGCGAGCTTCGGCAGCGTCGTCCACGTGCTGGCCGAGCACGGGGTGAGGGACGGGCTCACGCCGGAGCAGCTGAGCGCACAGCTGGAACGGGTATGGGACGACATCCCGTTCGACGCGGTGTGGTTCTCCGCATCCGAGCGCGCGGAGGCCGAGGAGGCGCTGGAACGGCTGGCCGCCTGGAGCGAGGCCCGCAGCGGTCGTGAGGTGCTCGGCGTCGAGGTGCCCTTCGAGGTGCAGGTGCGAGCTGGGGAGGTTTCCATGACCCTGACCGGCACCGTGGACCGTCTGGACCGCGACTCCTCGGGGCGCCTGGTGATCGTCGACTTCAAGACCGGGCGGTCGGTGCCCACCGCGGCCGACGCGGCGGGTCTCGACCAGCTGGGGGTGTACCAGCTGGCCGCCACCATGGGGGCCTTCGACGACCTGACGGGCGGTCAGCGGGCCGTCGCCGGGGGAGAACTCGTCTACCTGCGACGCAACGACGGCGAGCACACGTACCCGAAGGTGCTCCAGCAGCCGTCGATCGAGGACACCCCCTACCTGGCCGCCGAGCCGCCGCTGTCGATGCTCGACGACCAGGGGCGTGCCGAGGTCGGGGGGCAGGAGCAGTACGACACCTGGGTGCACCAGCGGCTGGCGGCGGCGGGCCGGGTGATCGCCGAAGGGCGGTTCGACGCGACCGTCGGCAACGGCTGCTCCTACTGCCCGTTCGCGTCCAGCTGCCCCGCCCGCAGCGAGGGAAGGCAGGTGATCCGATGACCGAGGGCATCGTCTCGTCGATGCGGCGCGCCACGGTTCTCCGCACGCCGGGGGACCTGGTGGACGCTCTGGGCATCCCGTTCTCGGACGAGCAGCTGGCCGCCATCACGGCGCCGTTGGAGCCGACCGTGATCATCGCCGGAGCCGGGTCCGGCAAGACCACGGTGATGGCTGCCCGTGTGGTGTGGCTGGTCGGCAGCCAGCAGGTGAGGCCGGAGGAGGTGCTCGGCCTGACGTTCACCCGCAAGGCCGCGGCCGAGCTGGCGCAGCGCATCCGCACCGCGCTGGTGAAGGCCGAGGTGCTGCGACCCGACGACATCGACGACGTGGGTGAGCAGGTGATCTTGACCTACGACTCGTTCGCCGCGCGGCTGGTGAGCGAGCACGGTCTGTGGCTCGGCTACGAGGGTGACCCCACGATGATCACCGGGGCGGCCAGGCACCGCCTGGCGGCCCGGGTGGTCGCGGCGGCGGCGGGACCCTTCGAGCACCTGTCACGGTTGCAGCCCGCGACGGTCGTCGACCGGGTGCTGGCGCTGGACGGGCACCTTCAGTCGCACCTGGTCGACGACGCCGACCTCGACGAGCAGGCGCGGGCGTTCGTCCTGGAGCTGCAGAACGCTCCCAAGAACAGGTACGGGCAGACGTACGTGGCGGTGCGAGCGGCCGAGGCCGTCGCCAAGGAGCGGCTCGAGATCGCGTCGCTGGCACGCACGTATGCCGAGCTGAAGCGCGAGCTCGGGGTCGTGGAGTTCTCCGACCAGATGGCGGCCGCCGCCAGGCTCGCCGGGCGGGTGCCGGGCGTCGGGAGACAGCTCCGCGACCAGTACGCGGTGGTGCTGCTCGACGAGTACCAGGACACGTCCTCGGCGCAGGCGTCCTTGCTCTCGAGCCTGTTCTCCGGAGAGCCGGGGGCGGGGATGGGCCACCCGGTCACCGCGGTCGGCGACCCCTTTCAGGCCATCTACGGCTGGCGGGGTGCCGCGGCCAGCAACATCCTGCAGTTCTCGGCGTCGTTCCCCCGCTCAGACGGCGAGCCCGCCACCGTGCTCCCGCTGACCGTGAACCGGCGCAGCGGGCCGCGCATCCTGGACGTGGCGAACGCGCTCGCGGGCCCGCTGCGGGCTGACACCACGCTCGCGTACGACCTCAGCAAGGCCCTGCTGCGAGCCCCTGAGGGAGCTCCGGCGGGCAGTGTGGAGACCGCGGCCCTCGACACCTGGCCCGACGAGGTCGACTGGGTGGCCGACCGCGTCGTGCACGCGCACACCGCGGGGGAGGCGCCGGCGTGGTCGGACATCGCGGTGCTCGCGCGCCGCAACAGCGACATCGGTCCCATCTTCTCGGCCCTTCGTGAGCGGGACGTGCCGGCCGAGATCGTGGGCCTGGGCGGGTTGCTGTCGCTGCCCGAGGTCGCCGACGTGGTGAGCACCCTGCGCGTCATCGACGACGTCACGGCCAACCCCCACCTGGTGCGGCTGCTCACCGGGCCGCGATGGGCGATCGGAGCCGGCGACCTCGAGCTCCTCGGCCGTCGCGCCAAGGAGCTGGCCCGCAGCTCCCGCGAGGACCACGAGGACCCCGACGACCCCCTGGCCCACGCGCTCGGCCAAGCCGTGGCCGATGTCGATCCCAGCGAGCTGGTGTCGCTGTCGGAAGCACTCACCGACCTCGGTGACACCCCGGTCTCGCCGGAGGCGCGCGTGCGCTTCGCGCGGCTGGGGGCCGAGCTGGCGATGCTCCGGCGCCACGCCGGCGAGCCCGTCGGCGACCTGGTGCGACGCGTGGTCGCCACGATCGGGGTCGACGTGGAGCTGGTCACCGACCGCGGCGGCTCTCCCGACGCGACCGCACAGCTTGCTGCCTTCGGAGACGCGGTCGCCGACTACACGGATGTCGATGCCGACGCCACCCTGCGGGGGCTGCTGTCGTTCATCGACGCCGAGCTGCGGCACGGCGCGGGGCTGGAGCAGGTGACGCCGTCGGCGGCCGACTCGGTCAAGCTGCTGACGGTGCACAAGGCGAAGGGACTGGAGTGGGAGGTCGTGCTCGTGCCCTCCCTGTGCGACAAGACCTTCCCCTCCGACCGGGTGACCGACAACTGGGTGACCACGGCGGCGTCCATCCCCGCCGAGCTGCGAGGTGACGCCGACTCGGTGCCCCAGCTCGACGAGGCCGGCGACGCCGGGTTCAAGCGGTACAAGGCGGCGCTGGCGTCGGAGGCGCGGCGCTCGGAGGACCGGTTGGCATACGTGGCGGCCACCCGCGCCCGGACGCTGCTGATCGGCAGCACCCACACGTGGCGCGCGGAGAACAAGCAGCCACGGCAGCCCTCCCCGTACTTCCTGCGTCTGGCCGAGGCGGCTGAAGCGCTCGGCCGGGCGTTCGCTGTCACGCCCAGCCCGCAGAACCCGCTGGAGGTGGAGGTGCGGCCGGTGCCGTGGCCCGCGGTCCCGGACCGGGAGGCGCAGGTCCGGCGTCAGACGGCTGCCGCTGCCGTGGCCGGCATGCGTGGCGACGACCCGGAGGCGGTGGAGCGCCGACGCCAGGCTGACGCCGCCCTCGCAGCAGCCCCGGGCGACGTCGTGGACATGGTGGCGGGCTGGGACGACGACCTCGCCCGGCTGGTCGCCGAGGCGCGGGCGTCCCGGCGGTCCGTGATCGACGTCGCGACGCCAGAGTCGCTGACAGCCTCGGACGTGATGCGGGCCGCGCGTGCGCCGGCCGAGTACGCGGCGAGCCTGGCGCGACCCGTCCCGCGGCCGCCGTCGCGGGCCGCTCGGTTCGGCACGCGGTTCCACGAGTGGGTGCTGCGCCACTTCGAGGCGCCTACCCTGATCGACCCCGACGACCTGCTGGACCGGGTCGAGGGCGACGACGCGCCGGAGGCCGACCTGCGGGAGATGTGCGCCGCGTTCGCGAAGGGCCGCTTCGGTGATGTCGTGCCCACCGAGCTGGAGCTGCCCTTCTCGCTGCTCGTCGGCGACAGCGTGGTGCGGGGGCGGATCGACGCGGTGTACGGGCGGGGGCCGGCCGTCCCGGCCGGGTTCGATGCGCTGGTGGTCGACTGGAAGACCGGGGCCGCGCCCCCAGACCCCCTGCAGCTCGCCCTCTACCGCCTGGCCTGGGCGGAGCTGGCCGGGCTGGACGTGGACCGGGTGGCCGCGGGCTTCTACCACGTCCGCGACGACCGGCTCGACCTCGTCGACGGCCTGCCCGACCGCGATGGCGTGGAGGCCCTGGTGATGACCCTCGGCATGCCGGCCCAGGAAGCACTGCCGGGGGTGGGAGGAGAGCCGCCGCGTCGCCGACGGTGACCAGGGCTCGCTGGGCCGGATGAGGGGAGGTGCGCGCGCTGGCGCGGGTCCCCGAGCCGGGGCGAGTGGTGCCCTCGGGCCCTCTCGCCTCCCTCCGAGCCCCAGCCGCGTCCCGGCTGGGCGGGCAGTCATCTACCGGGCCTGCCGGATGGCGCGAGGATGACGAGCCGGCTGCCGATCTGCTGACCCGCGCCCGCGACCGCGCCCGGGGGCCTCTGGCCGGCGGGGGCGTTCCAGGCGGCCCCTACGAGGGCACCGACCAGCCCACCCAGGGGTTCGGCCAGCACCAGCCCGCGCCGGGGTTTGGACAGCAGCGACCGTACGGTCCTCCGGGTCTCGGTGCCGGCCCACCCCCCGAGCCGGCCCCCCCAGGGCGCGAGCCGGATACTGCGTCGGGAACACCGTCGCCCTCTGCGCAGGGTGTCGCTCTCGGTGGCTGGTCGGCGGGCCAGGTGGGTTCCGCCGCTGGGGGCACCGCTGGCCGGGCTTGCCGTGCCGCACACGCGTGAGATAGGCACGAGGCATGCAGATGTGGGACGAGCCAGCGCAGTTCGACCGGATGGACGAGGTGCGGCGAGACCCCGGCGCCCTGGCCTCGCTCTGGGGGCGCGACGGCACCGTCGTCCTGCCCATCGACGAACGAGGCTCCTTCCCGGTCGAGGGGGAGACGGCGACAGACGGCTGGGGGACGTCGCAGGCCGTGGTCGCCCAGGGGCAGCCGCTCGCGTCGGCGTCCCAGCCCGTCCTGCGGCTGCGAGTGCGAGCGGCCGCCGGCGCGTACGACCCCGCCCGTCACTGGCTGCTCGGCGACGTCGAGGGCCGGGTGGTCTTCGCCGAGGCCACCGACAGGACGGGCGGGAGCACCCTGCGCGACGCCAGCCCCTTGCTGCCGCCCGCCGAGGCCCAGGCCGCCGCGCTGGCGGCCGCCCTGGCTCTCTGGCACGCGAGCGAGCCGCGCTGCCCGCGGTGCGGTGACGAGTCCACGCCGAGCGGGGGAGGATCGTCCAGGGAGTGCGAGCGGTGCAGCCGGGTGCTCTTCCCGCGTACGGACCCGGCCGTGATCGTCGCCGTCACCGATCCCGACGACCGGTTGCTGCTGGGTCATCAGGGCGCCTGGCCCGCGGGCCGGTACTCGGTGCTCGCGGGTTTCGTGGAGGCGGGCGAGTCGCTGGAGCAGGCGGTGCACCGGGAGGTGCTCGAGGAGGCTGGGGTCCGGCTGGCCTCGGTCGCGTACGTCGCCAGCCAGCCGTGGCCGTTCCCGCGCTCGATCATGCTGGGCTTCACGGCGCGGGCGGCGACCTCAGAGATCCAGGTCGACGGTGTGGAGATCGCTGACGCCCGCTGGTTCGACCGAGACGAGCTGGTCAGCGCCGTACGCGCCGGTGAGGTGCTGCTGCCAGGCGAGGCGTCCATCGCCTTCCGGTTGATCCTGGAGTGGCTGCGCTCAGGCGCCGGCCAGCAGGCGTGAGCGGAGCCCGGACGCCCTGACGGCGCGGGTGGCGACCGCGGTCGTGAACGCGTCGGGGTGGGCCACGACTCGTACGCGCCGGGTCGCCCTGGTGACCGCCGTGTACAGCAGCTCCCGCGTGAGCAGCGGTGAGGGCACCATCGGCAGCACCACCGTCACCTCCTCGAACTGGCTGCCCTGCGCCTTGTGGATCGTCATGGCGTGCATGGTCTCGACGTCGACCAGCTGCGCAGGCGCCAGCAGCAACGGGGTGTCACCGCGCTCGAACGCCGCCCGCGGGCCCTGCGGTGTGGCCACGATGATGCCGGCGTCGCCGTTGGAGATACCGAGGTCTGGGTCGTTCTGCGTCACCAGCAGCGGGCGACCGACGTACCACTCGCCGCGCCGGTCCTCGTGCGGGAGGGCGGCGCCGACCCAGCGCTCGACCTGACGCGCCCAGGTGGTCGCGCCGTAGGGTCCGCTGCGGTGGGCGCACAGCACCCGGTGCCGACCGAGCGCCTCCAGCGCCGCCGTGACGTCGCCGGCCCGCGCGGCTGCGTCGGCGGCGACACCCGCCTCCTGCGCGGACACCATGGTCCCGCCCAGGTCGCCCGGGGTGCCGTCGTCGTCGATCGGCACCAGCTGGACGTCCTGCCCGCCCCGGAGCAGCTCCAGGGCCTGGTCGGCGTCGCCGTGGCGGACGAGCTCCGCCAGCTGCCCGATCTCGCCGCCGAAGCGCCAGGTGTGGCGGAGCCGGACCAGGGGGACAGGGGACACGTCGGCGTCCTCCACCGCTGCGGTGATGTCGGCCAGCACCGCTCCGGCGTCGACCGGGGCCAGCTGCTCGGGGTCTCCGACCAGCACCAGCCGGGCGTCGTCGCGTACGGCAGGGAGCAGTCGCGCCATCATCGACAACGACACCATCGAGACCTCGTCCACCACCACCACCTCCTGCGGCAGCGGGTCGTTCTCGGTGCGGGCGACCGACCGTTGCCGGTAGCCCAGCAGCCGATGGACGGTCGAGGCCTGGACCGAGCTCAGCGCAGCGCGCAGGTCGTCGTCGACGTCCATGCCGGCCACCGCCGTCCGTACCGCCTCCTGGAGCCTGGCGGCGGCGCGGCCCGACGGCGCCGCGAGCGCGACCGTGGGCGGGCGACCCAGCTCCTGCGCCACCAGGGCGAGGGCGCGGGCGACGGTGGTGGTCTTTCCGGTGCCGGGACCACCGGCCAGCACGGTCACCCAGGAGGACGCGACGGTGGCAGCGGCCTCGGCCTGCAGGTTGGGCTCGCCCTCGCCGAGCCGGTCCCGCGATGACAGGATCGCGGCACCCTCCGTCACCCGCGCGGCGTCGACCGCCGGGGGAGTCTGCGAGGCGCGGCGCAGCAGCTGGGCGCGGACGACCTCCTGCTCGCGCCAGTGCCGCTCCAGGTACAGCAGGCCGTCGACCAGCCGCATCGGGCGCCGCCCGGGTCCGTCCGCCCCGGTCGTCACCAGCCGGCTGGACGCCACCTCCGCCGACCAGGCGCTCGTCTCCGGCCACGGCAGCGTGCCCGACACGTCCTCCTCCAGCGTGGCCTCCACCTGTGTCTGGACGTCAGCCAGCGACAGTGCCACGGCGCCCATGCGCAGCGCCCTCACGCACAGCGCGAAGGCAAGCAGCACGTCGTCGCTCACGTCGCGGTCGTACAGGAACCCGACGCGCCGGGCGACCTGCACGTCGGCCACCGCGAGCACGCCGTGCTCGCTGAACGTACGCAGCACCCCGGTGGCGATGCTCGACACGGGGGCCTCACCGGCGGTGGTCACGACATCCCTCCCAGCAGGTCCGACAGCGCCGTCACCGTCGACGCCGGCGGCTGCCAGGTGAAGACGCCGCACGGTGTTCCGCCCACGCGGGGAGTGTCGGCGCCGGCCATGCCGCGCACGAACAGGTACGCGACCCCGCCCAGGTGCTCCTGCGGGTCGTACCTCTGCAGGCGCCAGCGCAGGAACCGGTGGAGCGCCACCGTGTACAGGACCGCCTGCAGCGGGTAGTGCGACGCCATCATCGCCTCGGCCATGGCCCGGGGCGTGTAGTGGGCCAGCAGCAGCTCCGTGGACGGCGGCGCCAGCCGGTTGGTCTTGTAGTCGGCGACGACGAAGCGGCCGTCGGCCCGCAGCGTCGCGTCGATGCTGCCTGTGAGGAACCCCCGCAGGCGCCGGTCGTCCAGCCCCGCCTCCCGGAGCCGCCGGGGGTAGTCAGCCAGCAGGTGCCCGTCCGGGAGCCCTTCGGCCAGCAGGTCGGCGATGGTCGAGATCCGCGCGCCGTGGTGGCCAGAGCCCAGCGGCAGCTCGAAGTCCAGCTCGGCCAGCCGGTCGCGGACCGGGATCTGCCGCAGGGTCCGCTCACCCAGCAGCGGCCCGAGCGGGGTGTCCAGACCCGGCAGCATGGCTGCGACGAGCTCGTCGGTCGTCACGCCCGGCACGGGGAGCCGGACGGCCTGCTCGGCCACGATCTCGCGCAAGGCCTGCTCGGGCGCGGCGGCACCGGGGTCCAGGTACTCGAAGACGGCGTGCACCAGGCTGCCGAACGCCACGCCGCCCGGAAGGTCAGCCATCGGCGACCGGCGCTCCAGGCCGGGAGCCAGCTGGGTGCGCGGGCCGGTCGTCGGGTACGCATCCGGGTCCAGCACCGGCGGGAAGGCGTCCTCGGGCAGCGCGGGCTCGTCGGACAGGAGCCCCGACTCGGGGTCGTGGGCCACGGTCTCGTGGGCGGCCGCGGTGAGCGCGGAGTACGAGGTGCGCTGCCACTCCTGGTCGATGGCCCGGGTGAAGGGTGCTGGGGCGGCGACGCGAGCGGCAGCGGGCCGGGCACGGACCACGGTGGTCGGGCCCTCGGCCCCGGCCATGGGCTCCAGGAGGACGTCGACCAGCGCGATCCGCTGGATCGACGCGAGGTCGTCGTCGCCGCGTGCCACCACGTCCGGGACGAGGGGGGACGCCGGGTCCCGGAACAGCACCCGGTGGAACGCCGCGGTGATGGTGTCGTCGGTGCGTGCCCACCAGGTGGTGACGTGGGTCTGTGCTCTGGTCAGCGCCACGTAGAGCGTCCGCAACGACTCGGCGGCGTCCTCGGCCTGGCTCTTCCGGACGCGCTGAGCCCGGCCCGGGGCCAGCTTCCCGCCCACGTCCAGGGCGCGCACGGTGCCCCCGTCGCGCTCGACGTGGAGCTGCACCGGCTCCTCCTTGGGGTCCCACACCGACCGCAGCGCAAGGTCGGGCAGGTACACCACGGGGAACTCCAGCCCCTTCGCCTGGTGCACGGTGAGGATGCGGACCACGGCGTCATCGGTCTCCAGCCGGCGGCTGCGATCGTCCTGCAGCGTCGTCCTGCTGTCGGCCGCGTGCTCCTCCAGCCACTCCACGAGCGCCAGCGGTGTCGCCTGCGTGCGCGTCTGCTCGGTGTGGAGCAGCTCGGCGACGTGGCGCAGGTCGGCGAGGATGCGTTCGCCCTGCGGCTGCCGCAGCACCCGTTCGGCGAGCCCCTCCGACAGCAGCACCTGCAGCAGCCCCGCGACGCCCACCTGGTCGTACAGACGCCCCCACCGGCGGAAGGTCGAGGTCAGGGCCGCCACCTCGTCCTCGCCGGCGGACGACAGGCGTTGCAGGTCCCAGCCGACCAGGTCGGTCAGCGCCGCAGCGCGAACGGCCGGTTGCCGGGGCCGGTCGACGGCCACCAGGACCCGGCGCCAGTCCTGCGCGGCGGGGGAGGAGAAGACGCTCATGCTGCCGGTGAAGATCGCCGGTACGCCGGCTCGCGACAGGCCGTCCTGCACCAGACGGCCCCGGGCGTTCGTGCTCACGATGACGGCGACGTCGGTGGCGGTCACGGGGCGCGAGGCGGGCCCGTCGGTGAGCACCGCCCCGGAGCCCAGCAGCGCCACCACGTCGTCGACCAGGTCGGCGACGACGGCAGAGAAGAAGGCCCTGGGGTTGCGCTGCTCCTGGTGCCGGATGCGGAAGGGACGTGACCACGGCCCGGCCACCTCGAGCCGCCGGACCCCGAGGGCCCGGACCGGCTCCACCACGATCTGGGGATCGCCGAGCGCCGCGCCCCCGAAGACGGCGTCGACCGCGGCCACCAGCTCCGGCGTGCTGCGCCGGTTGGCGTCGAGGACCAGCACCTGGGCACGGCCGACCGCCTCCAGGTACGCCTCCACGTCGGCCCCGCGGAACCCGTAGATGGACTGCTTCGGGTCACCGATCAGGATGGTGGTGGTCCCGGGATGGGCGAACGTGTGCTGGATGATCTGCCACTGCACGGGGTCGGTGTCCTGGAACTCGTCGACCAGCACCACCGGGAAGCGGCGACGGACCCGGTGCCTGGCCGCCTCGCCGGTCACCGGGTCCTGCAGCGCCGCGAGCAGCCGTACCTGCATGTCGTCGAAGGAGTACCACTGCAGCTCCCGCTTGCGGGCGCCCACGATGGCGCGGACGCTCTCGGCCAGCGCCACCCGCTCCGACCACGGCCCTTCGCCGGCCTCGCCGCCCGGCAGGAGCGGTGCCGCCGGCCGGTCGACCGCGTGCCGGCAGAACGCGGTCGCCGTCTCCAGGGTGAAGCCCGGGTCGCCGGTGGCGGCGTAACGCCGCAGGTACTCGTCGGAGGTCGCCTGCGCGACCAGCTCCGAGAGGTCGTCGACGAGTGTCGTGCCGGGCTCGTGGTCGGCCAGCACGCCGAGCTCGGCAAGCATGCGGTCGCAGAACTGGTGCGTGGTGCAGATCGTGGCCGCGTCGAAGGACCCCAGAGCCCGCGTGACCCTGCCGCGCGCCCGCGCCAGGTCGTCGACGCCCGCCAGCACCGCGTCCCACGCCTCGTCTCCCGAGGGTCCGGCCGCTCCGCCCAGGGCGGCGTCGATCACCGACAGCAGCTCGGTCAGGCGCCGCCGCACCCGGGTGCGGAGCTCGCGGGTGGAGGCGCCGGAGAACGTGACGACCATGACCTCGGGCAGCGTGGCACGGCCCTCGGCCACGAACCGGGCAGCCAGGGTGGCCACGGCATGCGTCTTGCCGGTGCCGGCGCTGGCCTGCAGCACCAGCAGGCCGCCCTGCGGGAGGGGCGCTCCGAGCTCGAACCTCATGCGCTCTCCCTGGCGGCGACCATCGGCCCGTACACGCGGTCTGCGGTCTCGCGCAGACCGCCCCACCGCTGCGCGGCGCGCTGCAGGTCGCTGAACCTGTCCACGTACAGGCGCCACGTGGGGTCGACCTCTCGGCGCCAGGTGGAGACCGCCTCGTCGTCGGGCAGGTGCCGGGAGCTCGCCATCGCATACGCCGTGTCGGGCGGAAGCGGCAAGGGCTGCGCCCGCCCCTGGTCCCGGAGGACCACCAGGTCCGCAAGCAACGTCACGGCGACGTCCGGGGCTGGCGCCCGCAGCACGATCTCCGGCCCTTTCCCGCACAGCACCGCACGCCACTCGCGACCGGGGGCCGCGGCCGCCAGCAGCAGCAGCCGGACCCACGGGGTGATCAGCCGCCGCCCTTTCGGCCAGCTGGCGATCGCGTCGAAGACCACGTCACCACGCACCGGGACGCGGCCGCTGAGCCGGACCCCGCCGGGCAACGTCACTCCAAGGTCGAGGTGAGCCAGGGGCGCATCGAGATACGGGCCGCTGCCGCGCAGCACCCCCTCGACGTCGCGGGTCGCCTGACCCAGCTGCGCGTCGCCGAGGGCACGAGGTGCGAGCTCGCCCCGCCGCCACTCCGCGGCCGCCACGGCGTCGTACGGGTGCCCCTCCATCGCCAGCCCGAGCATCCGGTTCGTGACACCCCACTGGACCAGGAAGTCCTTGTCCACCGGCAGCATCTCCCGGGCCGGGGTGTCCGGCCGGCCGGGGTCGTCGCCGCGCGCGACGTCCCACCACGACCCGCTCCGGGCCCGCAGGAAGTCCTTGACCGGGTGCCGGTAGAAGTCGGCCAGCTCCTCGACCGTGACCGACGTCGTCGCCGGCAGGGGAGGAAGCCCGGTGGTGGCGAACCGGTCGGACGCCGCCGGCGGGTCCACCCGGGCCCGTGCCAGCGCCGTACGCGCCGTGGTCGCCGAGACGTCGAACGTGCGGTCGGCGGTGGCGGGCTCGTGGGGGTGCAGGGCGTGCTGCACCCAGACGTCGCCGCCTCCGAGACGGGCGGCGGCAGCCTGCAGCTCCAGCACCGGGACCGGCACGGGCAGTTCGTCGTTGGTGCGCGGGTCTCGGCCGCGGAAGATCACCACCAGCGTCTCCGTGGCCGCCATCACGGCGTCGAGGAAGGCCTGGCGGTCGTCGCGGGACGGGTGCGGCTCCGCGTCCGTGGCGGTCCGCGACAGCAGGTCGTCGCCGTCGAGACCGCCGGGCCGCGGGAAGGTGCCCTCGTCGAGACCGAGGATGCAGACCACCCGGTGCGGCACGTGCCGCAACGCGTCCAGCGACGTCACGGTGAGCGCGCCGGTGAGCATGGCGGCCCGGTGTGCCCTCCCCGTGAGCCAGCCGGTGACGATCGAGCGCATCTCTCCCACCGACAGCACCAGTGCGTCGTCGACGGCGGCGAGCTCTCCGAGCAGTCGTTGCGCGTGGCCGAGCTGCCAGCTGTCGGCCGCGGACACCGACACCAGGGCGTCCAGGGTCGCCCGGAACCGCTCCGCCCACACCGTGACCGTGGCCGGGGTGGCGAACTCCCGCACCGCGCGCCGGACCTCCGAGGTCACCTCGGCGAGGGCGCCCACCAGCGGCACGTCCGACGACTCCACCGAGTCGAGCGGCAGCACGGCTCCGACCGTGGCCAGGTCGGCCTCGCTCAGGGTGACACCGAGCAGCAGGCGTTCCAGCCCGGCGAGCCAGGTGCCCTGCGGGAAGTCCTCGAGCCCGAAGCGGCGGCGCGTGCCCGCGTCGACGCCCCAGCGGATGCCGGCCGCCTCCGTGAGGTCGGCCAGCGACTCCAGGGCATCGGCGTCGAGACCGAAGCGGCGCGCCACGGGTTCGGCGCCGCACAGGGCCAACAGCTCGCTCAGCCCGGCACGCGAGACGGTGAGCTCCAGCACCCGGTCGAGCACGTCCAGCACGGGGTTCGCCTGCCGCAACGACCGGTCCGTCACCTGGAACCGCATCCGGTTCGCCGGGTGCAGCGGAGCGCCCACCACGCTCTCGTCGAGCGTGCAGAGCGCCCGCACCAGCGGCGCGAAGGTGCCCAGCTGCGGGGTGACCACCAGGACGTCCCGGGGTTCCAGCGTCGGGTCGTCCTGCAGGAGGCCGGCCAGCACGTCCCGCATCACCTCGACCTGCCGGTCTGGGCCGTGGCTCACGTGGAGCTGCACGGAGCCGTCCGCGGTGTACGCCTCCGTGGTGCCGGTCAGGTCGAGACGCACCTCACGCTGCAGCGCCTGCAGGAGGGTGAGGGTGCCGCCGGGCTCGGTGGCCGTGAGCTCATCGCTGTCGTCGGCCGCCGCCAGGAGCACCTGGGTCGCAGCCACCTGGGCACGGCCGAGGGCGGCGTTCAGCGGTGCAGCCGGTGCGGCGGCCCTCACCGCCGTCGCCGACGCCACCACCGTGGAGACGGTCACCCGGCGCGCCGCGGCCAAGGCCCCGAGCACCTCGACCTGGCCGGGGGAGAGTCGCTCCGGGGCGAGCACGTGCACATGCTCGGGTGCCGACGACACCGAGGGGTCGGCCACGAGGGCGTCGACCGCCTGCCGCCGCCGCTCCCAGGGTGCAGGCTCCCCGACGATCTCGGCCACCGCTGCCCACAGCGGCGGCTGCCACGCGTTCGACGGGTCGGCCACCCGCTCCAGCAGCTCTGGCCGCCACTGCCCGTACGTGCGGAACAGCCGGGCGACCCGCCTCGCCAGCCCCAGGCGGCGGCCGGGGCGCTCGTCGCCGCCGAACCTCAGGTACGACGCCAGGGGAGCGAACCAGGGCGCCGCCGCACAGGCGTCGAAGGCCCGCATCACGGTCCACGCCAGCCGGTCCTCCCGCCACGGGTCGTCGAGCGGGTCGAGGCGCAGCGCCTCCAGCTCGGTCTGCCGCAGGAACCGGGACACGACGGGGAACTCCACACCCGCGCAGACCCCGTCGCCGGCGGTCGCGCCCAGCGTCTGCGAGAGCCGCTGCGCCAGCCACCGCTGCGCCCCCGGCCCGGGGACGGCGACGAGATCGCTCGCGAAAGGGTCTGCACGAGGGTGTGAGAGGTCACGCGCCAGCGCGTCGGCGACGTCGGCCAACCGCGTCGCGACCCGCACCTTCAGCCCGCTCACCAGCACGGGTCACACCCTAGGGGCGGCCACTGACAGTTTTCTCGCGCCCCCGGGGAGGCCTCAGCCAGCCAGGCTGGCCAGCCGCTCCTTGACCTGCTTGACGCTCGGGTTGGTCAGCGTGGAGCCGTCGGAGAAGAGCAGCGTCGGCACTGTCCGGTTGCCGCCGTTGGCCTTCTCCACGATGGCGGCCTCCCCGGGCGTCTCCTCGATGTCGACGAGGTCGTACGCGATGCCCTCGCGGTCGAGCTGGTCCTTGAGGCGGCGGCAGTAGCCGCACCAGGTGGTGGTGTACATCGTGAGTGCCATGCCCAGCCGAACAGGCACGTCGCGGGCGATATTCCGTACGGGGCGTTGTCGGAGGTCTCTGGCAGAGTGGCACGCATGGCCCGACCCGACCCGCAGCACGTGCTCGAGGGCCTCGACCCTGAGCAGCAGCAGGTGGCGACCACCTGGGGCGTGCCGGTGGTCGTCCTGGCCGGCGCGGGCACCGGCAAGACGCGGGCCATCACGCACCGGATCGCGTACGGCACCCTCACCGGAGCCCTCGACCCCCGGGCGACCCTGGCGGTGACCTTCACCACCCGGGCCGCCGGCGAGATGCGTTCCCGGCTGGCAGACCTCGGCGTCGTGGGGGTCCAGGCCCGGACCTTCCACTCCGCGGCGCTGCGGCAGGTGCAGTACTTCTGGCCCAGGGCGTACGGCGGTGCCCTGCCGGAGGTGACCGACGCCAGGTACGCGCTGGTGGCCGAGGCCGCGGGAGCGCTGCGGCTGCCGACCGAGCCCGCGGTGGTGCGCGACCTCGTCGCCGAGGTCTCCTGGTGCAAGGTCAGCAACGTGGTGCCGGAGGCGTACCCGGCGCTGGCGCTCGCCTCGGGCCGTGCCGTGGGGTCGCTGGAGCCGGAACAGGTGGCGCGGGTGCTCACCACGTACGCAGGCCTGCTGCACGAGCGCCGGCGCATCGACTTCGACGACATCCTGCTGTGCGCGGTGGCCATGCTGACCGAGCACGAGGACGTGGCGGCGGAGGTGCGCAAGACCTATCGGCACCTGCTCGTCGACGAGTACCAGGACGTCAGCCCGGTGCAGCAGCGACTGGTCGACCTGTGGCTGGGCCCCGCCCGCGACGTGTGCGTGGTGGGCGACCCGGCGCAGACGATCCACACCTTCGCGGGCGCCCGGGCTGAGTTCCTGCACACGTTCGCCCGCCGTCATCCTGGTGCGCAGACGATCAAGCTGGTGCGCGACTACCGCTCCACGCCGCAGGTGGTCGCCGCCGCGAACCTCCTGCTGCGCGGGTCTCCCGAGCCGCACGTCACGCTGGTGGCGCGGCGGCCGCCCGGGCCGGAGGTGGAGCTGTCGGCGGCGGCCACCGAGGCCGCCGAGGCCGACGGCATCGCGCGCTGGCTGGCCGAGCGGGCCAGGGGAGGGGTGCCCTGGCGCGAGATGGCCGTGCTGTACCGGATCAATGCGCAGTCGCCGGCCCTGGAGCTGGCGCTGGCGGAGCGTGGCATCCCCTACCAGGTGCGCAACGCCGAGAACTTCTACGAGCGGCCCGAGGTCCGGCAGGCGATGGCGGCGCTGGCGGCCACGGCACGCACGGAGGGGGACCTCGAAGGTCTGCCGCGGGTACGGGCCGTGCTGGCCGCCCTGGGCTGGACGGCCGATCCTCCCGCGGGAGGAGGCCGGGTGAGGGAGCGGTGGGAGTCGCAGAACGCCCTCGTGGACTCGGCGGCCGAAGCCGCGGGCAAGGCAGGGGAGACGATGCGGCTGGCCGACCTGGTCGCCGAGCTGCAGCGGCGGGCCAGCGTGGAGCACCCGCCGTCGAGCGCCGGGGTGACTCTCTCCACGCTGCACTCGGCCAAGGGTCTGGAGTGGGAGGCCGTGGCGTTGTTCGGGATGCACGAGGGAAGCCTCCCGTTCGTGCTGGCCACCACCCCGGAGCAGGTCGCGGAGGAGCGCCGCCTTCTGTACGTCGGCGTCACCCGCGCGAAGGAGCACCTGCGCATCTCCTGGGCCCGGACGAGCCACGGCGGCGGCGCCGACCGCCCGGCCTCCCGGTTCCTCGACGCGCTGCATGTCTCACCGGCGCTGACCCGGCTCCCCGCCCCTCGCAGGCAGCGCACCAGACCGCAGCCGCTGGCGCATGTCTGCCGGGTGTGCGGCGAGGGCCTCGGCTCGTCCGCCGACCGTGTCCTCGGCCGTCACGAGGGCTGCGGGTCCGCGTACGACGAGGCGTTGCTCTCCGCTCTGAAGCAGTGGCGGTCCCAGGCGTCTGGCTCCATGCCCGACTTCACGGTCTTCACCGATGCCGTGCTGACAGCCATCGCCGAGGTGGAGCCGCGCTCGGAGGAGCAGCTCCTGCAGATCTCGGGGGTGGCGCGGGCGAAGGTGCGCAAGTACGGAGCCGGGGTGCTCGCCGTGGTCCGGGAGCGCTCGGGACCCGACCGCGACTGACCTGCCCGGGAAACCGGTGGGCCCTGCGCGGTCTGCCGGGCACGACGCCGGGGCGACGGCAGCTCACGCCGGGAGACGCCTGCGAATAAATGGGTTGCGCCGCCTCGGGACGGCCTCCTAGTCTCGTCGCGTCACCGAGTGGTGACGGGAGTGCCGTCGAAGAAGGAGGGGACGACATGGAGATCTACCAGATGCTGACGAAGCGGTCGTCCCTGTGGGCCCTGGAGCCGAATGTGATCGGCCATGGGGACACGTCTGCCCTGCGCCGCTTCTTCGACCTCGACCCGACCCTCCCGATTCCCGGCAGCCGCCCATGACGGCCTAGTCATCAGGCCTCAGGCCGTGGAACCGGACAAACCGCCCGGGATCCACGGCCTTCGTGTCTCCCGGAGAACCATCACCTTGGAGACACCCGTATGACCGTCATGCTCGAGCTTCTCGCTCCGTTCGAATCTCGTCTCGACCTGCCGTGCACGGCGGAGGACCCGGAACTGTTCTTCGCCGGGTCGCCCTCCGACGTCGAGCTCGCGAAGCTGGTGTGCCGGCCCTGCCCCGTGCGCGAGCAGTGCCTCGCCGCGGCCCTGGACCGGCGCGAGCCCCACGGCGTGTGGGGCGGCCAGCTGTTGGTCGCCGGCGAGATCGTGGCCCGCAAGAGGCCGCGGGGCCGGCCCCGGAAGGTCGTGGAGGTGACCGACGCCCCGGTCACCGCGTCCGTACGTGCCGCCTGACGCGGTGCCCGGGCTTCCTGCCCAGGCCCGTGCCGGCTGCCGCGTACGCCCCAGGCGGCAGCCGCGCGCCTCTTCCCGAGACGCGCGGCGCCGCCAGGTGGGTCGGTCTGGTCAGCGCCCGTCGGCGAGCTGCTCCGGGCCGGCGAACCCCGGCAGCAGCTCGGTGAGCACGCTGGCGAACCGGGCGCGCACGTCGAGCTGGGAGAGCACGGCCACGCCACCCATCCAGACCCGGTGGATCAGCGCGTACACGGGGGGCACGTTCAGCGCGGGCATCACCGACTCCATGTCGCGGCTCTCCTCCTGCAGGCGCGCGTACTGCTCCCGCATCCAGTCCCTGGTGAAGTGGAACTCCTCGACCCTGGCCGGCTCGATGAACGGGGACAGGTAGCTCAGCAGCGACTCGGCGTCCACGTCACCCACGAGCAGGCCCTCCTCACGCAGGCCCGCCGTCATCGACGCGGCGTCGCCCACCATGGCGGTGCGGATCAGCCGGCCCATGGCCTCGGGGAGCCCGCCGGGCAGGCGCGCCACCAGGCCCCAGTCCAGGACTCCGAGGCGCCCGTCGGGCAGCACCAGGAAGTTGCCGGGGTGGGGGTCGCCGTGCAGCAGGCCCGCCTGGGCGGGCCCCGCGAAGAGGAACCGCACGTACGACAGGCCGACCCGGTTGCGCTCTCGCTCCGGCCAGGTGGCCACGTCGCCGAGCCGGGTGCCCTCCAGCCACTCGCTCACCAGCACCCGGCGTGACGCCGCGAGCACCTGCGGCACGGCGAACTCGCCGCCGTCACGGAAGGCCTGGTGGGCGGTGTCCTGGCTCTCGGCCTCCAGCAGGTAGTCGACCTCCTCGCTGATGCGCTCGCCGAGCTCGGCCACCAGCGCCTTGACGTCCATGTCGCCGGCCAGCGGTGCTACCACCGAGGCGAGCCGGGCGATCTGCGCGAGGTCGCTGCGCAGGGCGCGGTCCGCGCCCGGGTACTGGATCTTGACCGCGACCCGCTGGCCCGTCTTCGCCCACGTGCCCCGGTGCACCTGACCGATCGACGCGGCGGCGCTCGGGCGCCGGTCGAAGGTGCTGAAGAGATCACGCCAGCCGGGGCCGAGCTCGGCGGCGAGCACGGCCTCCACGCGGGAGGTGGCCATCGGCGGGGCCGCGTCCTGCAGCTTCTTGAGCTGCTCCCGGTACGGCCCGGCGATGTCGTCGGGCAGGACGGCCTCGAACATGCTGAGGGCCTGCCCGAACTTCATCGCGCCGCCCTTGAGCTCGCCCAGCACACGGAACAGCTGTGCTGCCGCCTGTGCGCGCTTGTCCGACTCGATCACCTCCCGGTCATGGCCGCGCACCCGGCGACCCAGACCGACGGTGGCTCGCCCGGCATATCCGAGGGGGAGGCTGAGGAGGCGAGCGCTGCGGCCCAGCCCCGAGGTGGGCACCCGCTCCTGGTCGTTGGGCTCGTCGGGCATGCGGCCATTCTTCCGCCGCTGCGGCCCTGGCCCAACTCATGTCATCTCCCGGCAGCCGCACCGAGGATGCACAGGCCAGCGCCGCAGCCGCGTGCGCCCGGTGGCCTTCTCGAGGTGCAGGGTGGCACCCGACAGCTCCGGAGCCGCCCCCGCGAGGAAGGCCAGGACCTGCGCGGCCGCCACGGACGCCGCCCACGACTCCAGGAGAGGGTCGTGCGGGGCAGGCTGACGGGACAGCTCCAGCGCGACGCGCCGCCAGGCCGGGTCGAGCGAGGACCGCACCAGGTCGACGCAGCGCAGGCACGACGAGCCGCCCGGGGTGACGAAGGGGCCGACGACGGCCTCGCCCGGGTGCACCCGCACCACCACATGAGCGGTGTCTCCGCGCACCAGCCGGTCGGTCAGCACGCGGTCGGGCTCACAGGTCTCTGGCGCGACGAGCGTCACGCAGGAGCGGATCGGGCCCGAGCCGATGATGTCGGGCGGGCCGTCGGAGGTCCGGTGCCGGCGGCCGCGGGGGACGTCGCTGAGCACGGTGTGTGCCCCGGCCGCGACGAGCAACGGAGCCGCTCCGGCAGCCAGGCTGCCCGATCCCACCACGCGCGCACGACCGGCGTCCCCCTGCCGGGCCGGCCCGTCGGCGAGCAGGCCCTCGGCGTCGAGGACCTCGACCAGCGAACGCACCCAGGGGTCTTCCTGGTCTACCAGCTCCGAGACCGTACGCCTGCCGTCGAGGCTCGAGGCGACCCGCTGGGCCGACCGGGGGACCCCCTCGACCACCACCACCTGGCCTGAGAGGCCCAGCTGCAGCACGCCGGTGTCCCGCCAGACGACCGCGATGCCGTCACGGAGGCGGGGCCTCAGCGGCAGGGGAGCGGGGAGTGGAGCCGGGGCCGGGAAGGCGGCGGGCTCGGTGACGTACGCGAGGGCTGACACGCCGTCAGCCTCACCGATGCCGTACCGCCTGGCCAGGGGTCGGAGCAGACCGACAACACCCGGACAACACCTCGGCAGGTGGAGACAACACCTGACGAGCGTGGGGAGAAAACAGCGAGGGGCGAGACCGTCGCCGGTCTCGCCCCTGGGATCTGCTCGCCTGGTGTCAGGCCTTGCCGAGGATGCGGTTGAGGTTCGTGCCGCACTCGGGGCACTTGCCCTTCGCCATCCGGGTGCCCTTCTCGCTGACGACGATGTCACCGGTCGCCTCGCGCTTCGCCTTGCACTTGACGCAGTAGAACTCTCCCTTGTACGTCTTGTCGGCCACAGTTCCTCCTCGTTCAGAGGTGGCTGCCGGCGTTCGGCGGCCACCCGTGTGTGTCCTGCCCGCGTACTCTACGGGCACCCGGAGCCGAAGTCGCAAGTCTGGCGAACCTCGGCGCGGCACGTCACCTGCGCAGGCGCACGGGCCAGGACGTAGAACAAGGTCCTCGCAGACTCCCGTTCGCCTTCCCCTGCGAACGGTGTCTGCGAAGACCTTGCGTCTCGAACACTAGCCAGTCCGAGCAGGGGCGCGCAACGCTACGGCGCTTCCTCGCCCGGGGTGCCGTCCTGGTCTCGTTCACGCGTGGCCTGGTCGAGCAGCTGGGCCAGCGCGGCGTCCATGTCGTCCATGTCACCGGCCTCGGCGGAGACGAAGCCCAGGGGATCGGCCAGGTCGGCGGTGGTCGGCAACGTGTCCGGGTGCTGCCAGACCGCGTCTCGGCCCTCGATGCCCCGGGCATCGCGCAGAGCGGCCCAGAGGTTCTCAGCGTCGCGGATGCGGCGGGGCCGCATCTCCAGCCCCACCAGGGTCGCGAAGACCCGCTCGTGGGGCCCACCCGCCGCGCGGCGGCGCCGCACGATCTCGGCGAGCGCGACGGCCGACGGCATGTACGCCTTCGTGGCCTGCCCCACCACGTCGTCCACCCAGCCCTCGACGAGCGCCAGCAGTGTCTCCAGGCGCTCGAGGATCTGGTCCTGCTCGGCGGTGCGTGTCGGGCTGAACAACGACTGGCTGAACTCCGTGCCCAGCTCGTTGAGCCGCTCCAGCGACAGGCCCTCCATCTGGGTCTCGTCGAAGCTGTCCTCCAGCGCCGAGACGTCGATGGTGATCTCCCTGGCGTAGTGCTGCACCAGGGCGACCAGCTGCGGGCCCAGCCACCCCACGTCCGCGAACAGCCGCTGCCGGGCCGCCTCTCGCAGGGCCAGGTAGAGCAGCACGTCGCGGCTCGGCTGGTCGAGGCCCTCGCCGAACGCGGCCACGTTGGTGGCGAGCAGCGCCACCTGGGGGCGGTCGGTCAGCGGCATCCCCACCTCGGTGCCGGAGACCACTTCCGCGGCCAGCTGCCCCAGGGTCTGCCCGAGCTGGGCACCGAACATGCTGGAGGCCGACTGACGCAGCATCGGCTGGAACATCTGCTGCATCCCCGCGAGCTCCGGGTCTCCCGACATCCGCTCGGTCATCACGGTGCCGAGCGAGGAGGCGATGGACGCGACGATCGGTTCCACCATCGTCTGCCAGGTCGGCATCGTCGCCTCCACCCACTCGGCGCGGCTCCAGGCCGCCGGTGGCGCGGTCACGGCGCTGAAGGTGGTGGCCGCGTTGAGCCACATCTCGGCGAGGTGCACGGCGTCGGCGATCTCGTGCCGCTCCCGGCTCGAGGGGGTGGGGTCGGGGCCGAGGACGGCGACCGCCTTGCGAGCGGTGTCCTTGGCGAAGGCCCAGTTCACCCCGCCCGCCGGTGTGGTCATCTGCTGACCGGTGCTCGCCATCAGCCCCTGCAGAGACGCCAGCAGCCCGGCCATGTCGACCTGGTCGCCGTTCTTCGGCACCGGGATGCCGAGCTGCTTGAAGATGTCCTCGAACGGGAACCCTCCGGGGCCGAACGGGTCGCCCGGGCCTCCGGCGCCTGGGTCGTCGCCATCACCTGGCAGGTTCGCCATGCTGTCTCCTTTGCTGGAACACCCGCCAGACTACCGGCGGCGTCACGCCCCACCCAGGGGTCACGAAGGGCGAACAGCCCGACGGCTCGGGTAGGGTCACGGCCATGCCGAGCCGGGTCGCGTACGCCACCGTTGCCGACGTCGCTGTGAGCGTCGACCGGGCACTGGCCGCTGTCAGCCCCGCGCGGGTGGGTGGGGTCGCGCTGTTCGTCGGCATCGTGCGGGACCATGACGGCGGGCAGTCGGTGACCGCGCTGGACTACTCCGCGCACCCGCTCGCCGCCAGCGCCCTCGAGCAGTGCGCCGAGACCGTGGCGGGCCGTCACGACGTGGTGAGCGTGGCTGTCGAGCACCGGGTCGGCCACCTCGAGATCGGTGACCTGGCCATGGTCGTCGCCGTGGGCGCCGAGCACCGGGCCGCTGCGCTGGCCGCGTGCGCCGAGCTGGTCGACCTGGTGAAGGCCGAGGTGCCCGTGTGGAAGCACCAGCAGCTGGCCTCGGGCGAGTCCCAGTGGGTCGGGTCGTGACCCGGCAGACCTGGAGCGCCGTGGTCTCCGCGGTCCTGTTCGTCGTCACCGCGGCGTTGATCGCGTTCGTCCCGATCCCGTTCGTGGCCTGGACACCGGGCGCCTCCCATGACCTGCTCGGCACCGCTGCCAACGGTGAGCCGGTGATCCGGATCGAGGGCGTCGAGACCTACCCCACGCCCGGCCAGCTGCGGCTGACCACCGTCTCGCAGACCCGGGCCGACTCCAGCCTCAGCCTCCCCGAGGCGCTGCTCGACTACGTGCTGCCGAACCGTGACGTCCTCCCACGGGCCACCGTGTACGACTCCGGGAAGCCGCCCTCGGAGGTGGTCGAGGAGGAGAAGCGGCTGATGACGTCGGCGCAGAACGATGCCGTCGTCGCCGCGCTCCGCGAGGCGGGCCAGCCCGTCGCCGACTACGCCCGCGTGTCAGCGGTGCGTACCTCTGGGCCGTCGAACGGCAAGCTCGAGCCGGGTGACGTGGTCAGACGGGTCGACAATGTCGAGGTCCGCGCCCCGGCCGACGTCGCTCGCCTGGTGCAGGCCAAGACCGTCGGTCAGAAGATCCTGATCGAGGTGCTGCGCAACCAGGAGGTCCGCAGCTTCACCATCGACCTGGCGCCCGCCCCGAACGACGGCAGGGTGCCGACCATGGGGATCTCCCTCGACGTGGGCTACTCCTACGAGCCCAAGGTGTCCTACGCCATCGACCCGTCCATCGGCGGAGGGTCGGGCGGCCTGATGTTCGCGCTGGCCATCTACGACCGCGTCACCCCGCGGCCCTTGGTGGGCGGCCGTGTCGTGGCCGGCACCGGCACCATCACCGCCCGCGGTGAGGTGGGTGTCATCGGGGGCATCCAGGAGAAGGTCGCAGGAGCGGAGGCAGCGGGGGCCCAGATCTTCCTGGTGCCGGCGGGCAACTGCACCGACACCGTCGGGATGTCGACCTCGGTGCGGCTGGTCAAGGTCTCCACGCTGACCGAGGCGGTTCAGTCCCTCAACGACCTGCAGGACCCGACGAAGGCGGAGGCGGTACCACGATGCTGAACGAGGCGCTCGCTGCGGCCGTGCTCGAGGTGGAGCGGCATGTCGGCTCTGCCGGCTGGGACCAGCCGGCGCGACTGTTCGCCCTGGTTCCCACCGCGCAGCTGGTCGCCGCCGTGCCCGACCTCGCGGCCCAGCTGGGCACCGACCACCCGGAGGACCACCTCTCCTCGGTGGAGCAGGAGGGCTTCCACGACGGTCGCGAGCTGGTCGAGGCGCTCGCCCACCTGGCGTGGCCCGACGGGGTGGCCGGGTGCGCCCTCGCGGTGGAGCGTACGTTCCTGCCCGCGGCGTTCGAGGCGGATCTTCCCGACGACCCGGCCGAGGCCGGTGAGACCGTGGCGGAGCACCCCGAGCGCCAGGAGCTGCGGGTGGTGACCGGTGTGCTGCGTGACGGTTCCCGGCACGCGGTGGCACGCATGCGCAGCCTGCCGGACGAGCTGCTGGGAGGCGCCGACATGGCGCCCGGCCTCGCTGCGGCGCTGTTGGCTACCCTGGACTGAACCCCGATCACCGAGGAGACCCGTGTCCAGTGCTCTCGCAGCCCCACGCGCACGTCGGACCTGGCTCACGACGGTAGCGATCCTGCTGGTGCTGGCGGCTGCGTACGTCGTCGTCGCCGGCCTCTGGACCGACAGCCTCTGGTTCTCCGCCCTCGGCTACCGGCAGGTGTTCGTGACGCGCCTGGGTACCGAGGTGGCTCTGTTCCTGGTCTTCGGCCTGGTGTCGGCACTGGCCGTCGGCGGCACGGTGATGCTCGCCACCCGGCTGGCCCGGGCCGGCGGCCCCACCAGCAGCGCGCTGCTGAACCGGTACCGGCAGGCGCTGGGGCGCCGCCTGTGGCTGGCCGTGCTGCTGCCGTCGCTCTTCTTCGGGCTGATGTCCGGCGTGACAGCGTCCGCCGCTCTGCCGCTCTACCAGGCTTACGTGGCCCAGGTCCCGTTCGGGGTGACCGAGCCGTTCTTCGGCTACGACGCCTCGTTCTTCGTCTTCACCTACCCGTGGCTGCGCTTCGTCGCATCGTTCCTGCTCACGCTGCTCGGGATCTGCGTGATCGCCGCCGCGGTCGTGCACTTCGCGCTGGGGGCGCTGACGGCGGGCGGCGGCCGGCCTGGCGGCCGGAGCCGTGGGGCCCACGCACAGATCTCGGTCCTGATCGGCCTCTGGCTGCTGGCCTACGGCGTCGACAACCTGCTCGACCGCTACGGCCTGGTGCTGAGCAACGGATCGGGCCTGCTGGACGGCATGACCTTCACCGACGAGCACGCCAGGCTGAACGCCTCGATGGTGGTGGCGGTGATCGCGTTCATCACCGCGGTGCTGTTCTTCGTGAACGCGGTCCGCCCGGGCTGGCGGCTGCCGGTGGTATCGGTGGTGTTGATGGTGGTGTCGTCCCTCATCGTCGGGCTCGCCTACCCCGCGGTCGTGCAGAGCTTCGACGTGCGCCCCGACGAGCCCGACAAGGAGCGCCCGTACATCGAGCGGCACGTCGCGGCCACCCGCAAGGCGTACGGGATCGAGGACCTGCAGATCTACGACTACTCCGCCACGACGGTCGCCGCCCCCGGGCAGCTGAAGGCCGATGCCGCCGCGCTCCCTGGCATCCGTCTCATCGACCCCGCCCTGTCCCGCGACACCTTCGAGCAGCTGCAGCAGGTGCGCGGATACCTGTCGGTCGCCCCGGTGCTCGACGTGGACCGGTACACCATCGACGGCTCCGAGACCGACGTGGTGATCGCCGCTCGTGAGATGGACCACTCCGGCCTGCCCAACAAGGAGTGGAACAACATCCACACCGTCTACACGCACGGCTACGGCGTGGTGGCGGCGTACGGCAACCGGCGGCAGGCCTCAGGCGAGCCCGAGTGGCTGGCCCGCGACATCCCCCAGGTGGGGCGTCTCACGGTGGCCGAGCCGCGCATCTACTACGGGGAGCTGCAGTCGACGTACGCGGTCGTGGGCCGCCCCGATGGCGCACCGCCGATCGAGTTCGACACCCCGGGCGTGGCTGGGGTGGAGCACCAGAGCACGTACGCGGGGACGGGGGGAGTGCCGATCGGCGGGCTCGGGAACCGCATCCTGTACGCCACCCGCTTCGCCGACGTGAACCTGCTGCTGTCCGACCGGGTGAACGACAACTCGAAGATTTTGTACGACCGCACGCCCCGGGAGCGCGTGCAGCAGGTGGCCCCGTGGCTGACGACGGACTCCGACATCTACCCGGCCATCGTCGGCGGGCGGATCGTGTGGATCGTCGACGCCTACACGACCAGCGCGTCCTTCCCGAACAGCCGGGCCACGTCGCTGCGCACGGCCATCGCCGACGCCACCAGCCCGGCCCAGTCGCTCACCCCGGACACGCGGGTCACGTACATGCGCAACTCCGTGAAGGCGACCGTCGACGCGTACGACGGCACCGTGTCGCTCTACGCCTGGGACGAGGCCGACCCGATCCTCCAGACCTGGATGAAGGTCTACCCGGGCGCGGTGCAGCCGAAGTCGGCGATCACCGCCGAGCTGCGCGAGCACCTGCGCTACCCCGAGGACCTGTTCAAGGTGCAGCGCGACGTCATCCAGCGCTATCACACGACCGATCCGGCGAAGTGGTACGACCAGTCGGACATGTGGTCGATCCCGCTCAGCCCCACCGCCGACAAGCGCCGCGAGCCGACGTACTTCGTCTCCATCAAGTGGCCGGCGGCCAGGCTCGACGGGGCCGACACCCCTGCCGAGACGACGCCACGGTTCTCGCAGACGGCCGTGTTCACACCCAACAACCGTGAGAACCTCGCCGCCCAGCTGGTGGTGGTGGCCGACGCCTCCAGCCCCGACTACGGCAAGCTCAAGGTGCTGCGGATGAGCGACAGCACCCAGATCTCCGGGCCGAACCAGGCCTACAACGCGATCGTCGCCAGCCAGCGCGTGGCCGACGCCGTCCTGCCCTACAAGCAGAGCTCGGCGCAGGTCCTGTACGGCAACCTGCTCACGATCCCGCTCGGCGGCGGCGTGATGTACGTGGAGCCGATCTACACGAAGCGGGAGAACGCGCAGGGGAGCACCAGCGCCGCGGGCGCCTTCCCGGTGCTGACGTTCGTGGTGGTGAGGTTCGGCGAGAACGTCGGGATCGGCACCACGCTGCAGGAGGCCCTGGACCAGGCGTTCGCCGGCAACTCGGGGGTGAGCACGGGTGAGAACCCCGGGACCAAGCCGACCACTCCCTCCACGGGCACGGGCGTGACCGACCCTGCAGCACTGGCCCAGGCCCTCACCGAGGCCCAGGCCGCGTTCGCCGCCGCCGACGCGGCCCTGAGGGACGGCGACCTGGCCGGCTACCAGAAGGCCACCAAGGAAGCGCAGGCCGCCGTGGAGCGGGCCGTGAGGGCGAGCGGACGCTGACGGGGGAGAGCCGGCGCCGTCGTGCTGAGTCGTGATCCGGCGGTCACCTCACGAGGCCCTACGGCAGTGCTCGACCCAGTCGAGCATCGTCGGAGGATCGACGAAAGCCCTTGCTGGAGCCCTGTGGGTCGGCTCCTACGACAATGCTCGACTCAGTCGAGCATTGCCGCAGGGGAGTTGCCGCGAGCCTGAACCGGGTCGTTGCGGCTCTGCTCAGAGCTTTGGGGCCGGCTCGGCCTCCAGGCCCAGATCGCTCGCCAGGGCGGGGTCGCCGATCACCAGCATCGCTGGGTCCGCGGGCCACAACGACTGGTACGCAGCCGTGGCCGACTCGGCGGTGACCTCCCGCTGCTCCTGGCGGTTGCGGTCGACGAACGCCGGGTCGAGGCCGTTCGCGGCCAGGACCAGTGCCTGCTGCGCCACGGCGGGCGCGGTGGCGTACCGGAGCGGTGCCGTGTCGGTCTGGTAGCGGACCGCCCGCCTCACCTCGCCGTCGGTGAACGGCCGGCGGGAGACGTCGAGGAGCGAGTGCGCCTCGGTCACCGCCGCGGCGAGCACCTCGGTGCGGAAGGAGCCGGACACCGTGATGTAGCCGGCGCCACGCAGCGGGTGGGCACCCATGTGCACCCCGTACGTGTAGCCCCGCTTCTCCCGCAGCACCGTGTTGAGGCGGCTCTGGAACGCCCCACCCATGGCGACGCACGCGATCTGCAGCGATGGCCACCGCGGGTCGATCCGGTCGATCCCGTACGCGGTCAGCCGCAGGTCCGCCTGCACCGCGCCCTCGCGGCCGATCAGCCGGCGGGCACGCGTGGTCGGCTCCGGGGCGGGGTGCTCCGCTCGCACACCGGGGGCGGTCCAGCCGCCGAACGCCGTCTCGGCCAGCGCGAGCGGGTCGGCCCCGGCGAAGTCTCCGGCCAGCACCAGCGTGGCGCCGGCGGGGGAGTAGTGGCGGGCGTGGAAGTCGCGCACGGCCTCGGGGGTGACCTGCGACACGGTCACCGTCGTGCCCCCGGTGGGGCGGCTGGCGCGCGAGCCGGCGTCGAACACCGTCCCCGGCGTGAGTGCTCCGGCGAGCTGGGAGGAGTTGGCGCGAGCCTGCACCAGCTCGGCGCGCCGCAGGCCGACGTGGCGCGCCACGTCGTCGTCGGCGAGCGCTGGCTCGGTCAACGCCTCGGCCAGCAGCGGCAGCGCGTCGGCCAGCCCCGTGACGGGCGTGGCGATCCCGACCTGGGTGCCGGGCAGCGTGGCCGCGCCGGTGAAGACGGCACCCACGTTCTCGAGGCGCTCGGTGTACGCCGACCCGGGGTGGCTGTGCGTGCCCTCGTCGAGGCAGTGGAGGGTGATCGAGGCGATGCCCTCCCGCTCCCGTGGCTCCGCGGCGAGCGGCAGGTCGAGGTTGATCCCGGCCGACACCACGTACTGCCCGGGCAGGTGGAACGCCCACACGCGCAGGCCGTTGTCGAGCACCCCCTCGTCGTACCGGGGGAAGCTCCAGGCCGGGGCCGGGCTGATGCGGGGCCGGCGGGTCGTGGTCATGACGCCTCCCCGGCGCGGTAGGTGAGGACGGCGCGGTGCTCCGAGCCCAGCCAGCGTCGGGACGCCGCGGCGACGTCGTCCCGGGTGATGGAGAGCACCTCGCCGAGGCGACGGTTCACCCAGGTGGAGTCTCCCATCAGCGTCGCGGCCTGGCCCAGCCGGTCGGCCCGGTCCTCCAAGGAGGCGAGCTCGCTCAGCCACTCGCGCGCGAACTGGGCCTGGGAGCGGCCGTGCTCCTCCTCGGTCGGCCCCTCGGCGACGAAGGCGTCCCAGGCCTCGAGCAGCGCCGCCTCCAGCCTCTCGGGCGAGATCCCGTCCCAGCAGCGCGCATACGCGACGGCGATGGAGTTGCCCCGCGCCAGCGACATCGAGAACGCTCCGGCGCCCTCGGCGAGCTCCGTACGCACCAGGGCCTGGTGCAGCCGGGAGGTGATGCCGTCGCCGAGCACCGAGGTGGCCAGGCCGAGCGCCTCCATGTCGTCGTCGCCGGCGGCGGGCAGCCGCCAGGTGAGGTAGACCGCGTCGCGGGGGACCGCGGCGGTCACCTCGGCGCGCGGGACGCCCTGGTGCGGGGGGAGCGGGGCGACGACCGGGCGGTCGCGGCCGGGCGTGCCCGGGAGGTGGCCGAAGAACTGCTCCGCCAGCTGCCGGCCGCGCTTCTCGGTGACGTCGCCGGCCAGGGTGAGCACGGCGCGGCTGGGGCGGTAGTGGGCCTGGAAGAACGCGCGTACGTCATCGAGCGTCGCGGCGTCCAGGTCCTCCATGGAGCCGATGGAGGAGTGGCCGTACGGGTGGTCGGCGGGGAACGCGAGCTCGAACAGGCGCTGCCAGACGTCACCGTACGGGACGTTGTCGTAGCGCTGCCGCTTCTCCTCCTTCACCACCTCACGCTGGGTGTCGAGGTTGCCCTGGTCGACGGCGTCCAGCAGCGTGCCGAGCCGGTCGGCCTCCAGCCACAGCGCCATGCGCAGCGCGCCGGTGGGCACCGACTCGAAGTAGTTGGTGCGGTCCGACGACGTGGTGCCGTTCACCGAGCCGCCGGCGGCCTGGATCAGCCCCAGGTGGTCGCCGGAGCGCACATGCGCCGACCCCTGGAACATCAGGTGCTCGAACAGGTGGGCGAACCCCGTGCGCCCCGGGGTCTCGTCGGCCGACCCCACGTCGTACCAGAGGTTCACCGCCACCGCCGGCACGGCGTGGTCAGGGCTGACGATCACCCGGAGGCCGTTGTCGAGACGGGACTCATGGATGGGGTACGAGATCGCTGGCGACGCGATGGTGCGCGACTGCGTGATGGGCGACTGCATGGTGGGCGTCAGCCTAGCTGCGCCCCGCCCGGGTCAGCGGATGCGCCTCGCCTCCAGGTAGTAGCGCTTGTCGGCCGCCTCGCCGAGGGAGAACGTCTTGCGGGGCAGGGCTCCGTCGGCCACCACGGAGGCGAAGAAGGTCTCCTTCGGCACACCGGGGAGGAACAGCCCCAGGGTGCCTTCGGCCTCGGCCAGCTCGGCGGTGACGTCGGCCCCGTGGATGTAGTCGACCTGGTGGCCGACGGCGACCAGGCCGTCGATCACCTTCTGCAGGGTGCCGGCGGCGATGCTCGCTGCCGGGTCCTCCAGCACGTACACCTCCAGCTCGTCACCGTCGGCGAACCCGAACGACTGCACGGTGGCGGTGTCGAGGGCGGCGAGCAGGGTGTCCAGGTCGGGCACGGCCTCGGCCTCGTACGAGCCGCAGTGCTTCGCCAGCTCGGTCTCGAAGTCCTCGCGGGTGGTGCCCAGCAGCACCCGGTGGATGGGCTCGAACTCGAGACCCGGGTCGAAGATGTTCTCGATCTCCACCAGGGCGTACCGGGCGGGGTGGGTGGCGCGGTCGTCCTCGCCGAGGGTGGCGCGGACGTCCTCCCAGCAGCTCTTCGCCGTCGCCAGGCTGTGGTTGCCGTCGCCCATGGCGAACAGCAGCGGGTTCTCGGGGTCGAGGCCGGCGTGCAGCGCGGCGAGCGCGTCGGCGAAGCCGGCAAGGTGCGCCTCGTCGACCGCCCAGCCGGTGACCTGGCCGCCGTCGGCCATGAGAGCGGTGTCGTAGAGCGGTGTGTACGAGTCGACCGCTGCCACGAGGGGCTCGATGACCGTGAGGTCGGGGTCGGAGATCAGCACCAGGATGTGCGGCAGCTCCAGCGGCGCCTCGGCACGCACGCGCTTGCGGGGCGGGATGCGGTCGAGGATCGTGCCCTCGGTGGCGCGCACCAGCGAGCGTGAGCCGGGGCTGTAGTCGTACGCCTCCAGGTCGAGCGCCACCATCACGCCCCAGCGGAGGTCGCCGGCGCCGGTCTCCCGGCGCACGAGCACCAGGGTGCCCGGCAGCGTACGGAACAGGCCGCGCTCGTCGTAGTCGCGCATCGCCTCGTTGATGGCGGCGATCCGGCGCTCGGGCTCGGGCTCGTGGAGGTGGACCTCGGGGAAGACCAGGCGGAGCGTGGAGGGGGCCTCGCCGACGAACGCCTCGGCCTCGTCCCAGTACTCAGGCTGTGACGTGTACTGGTCGCACGCGACGACCGCCCAGCGCTCCAGGTCGGTGCCCTCGACGGGGAGCAGGACGTCGGGGATCATGACGCCCAGGCCGGCGAGCGTGTCCGCGTGGTTCATGGCCCTCACCCTAGTGTTCGGGCGCGGCTGGCCGGTCGGGACGACCGCGTACGGGACGGGGCGGAACCCGCTCGCCCGAAGGGGTGGCCGGCGGATAGCCTGTGATCGTCGCTCTCGCGGCACACCCAAAGTTTGAGAGACCGGGCACCGGAGCCCTCTGCCCGTGAGGAGCACCGTGACCCAGACCATCCCTGCCGAGACCCTGTCGACGCGTGACCGCTCGGTGATCGCCACGCTGCTGGTGGCGGCGTTCACGGTGATCCTCAACGAGACCACGCTCAACGTGGCCCTGACGCCTATCATGGACGACCTGCGGGTGGGCGAGCGCACGGCGCAGTGGCTGACGACCGCGTTCATGCTCACGATGGCCGTGGTGATCCCGGTGACGGGGTGGCTGCTGCAGCGGTTCCGTACCCGGACCGTGTTCGTGCTGGCCATGACGCTGTTCAGCGCCGGCACCCTGGTCTGTGCGCTCGCGCCCGGGTTCGCGATCGTGCTGGCCGGGCGCGTGGTGCAGGCGAGCGGGACCGCGATCATGATGCCGCTGCTGATGACCACCGTGATGCAGCTCGTCCCGGCCGACCGGCGCGGGTCGGTGATGGGCACGATCTCCCTGGTGATCTCGGTGGCCCCGGCGATGGGGCCGACGTTGGCGGGGCTGGTGCTGCGGTTCACGTCGTGGCGCGGCATCTTCTGGCTGGTGCTGCCGATCGCACTGGTCGTCCTGGCGATCGGGGGCACTCGGATCGCGAACGTCAACGAGCCCGGTGACGCGCCCATGGACCCGGTGAGCGTGCTGCTGTCGGCGCTCGGGTTCGGCGGGCTGGTGTACGCGCTCAGCCTGATCGGCGGCGACAGCAACCCGGGCGTGGTCTGTGGCGTCGTCGTGGCCGGCGCAGCCTGCCTGGCGTTGTTCGTGTGGCGTCAGCTGCGCCTGGCGCGGGCGGAGCGGGCGCTGCTCGACCTGAGCGCGTTCGGGATCTTGGCGTTCCGCATCGCCACGATCGTGATGGCGATCGCGATGATGGCGCTGTTCGGCACCATCATCATGCTGCCGCTGGTGCTGCAGCGGGCGCTGGGGATGGAGCCGCTCACCGTCGGCCTGCTGATGCTCCCGGGCGGTCTGGCGATGGGCTTGCTGGGGCCGGTCGTGGGCCGCCTGTACGACCGGGTGGGCCCGCGGCCGCTGGTGATCCCTGCCAGCGTGGTCGTCGGGGTGGTGTTCTTCCTGCTCGGCACGCTCGGCTCGACGACGCCGTGGTGGTTCGTGATGGTGTGCCACGTGGCGATGAGCGCGGCGTTCGCGTGCCTGTTCACCCCGATGTTCACCATCTCGATGGGCTCGCTGCCGCCGCACCTCTACTCCCACGGATCGGCCATCGTCGGCACGGTGCAGCAGCTCGCCGGCGCGATCGGCACCGCGGTGTTCGTGACGTTGTTCTCGACGATCACGGCACGTACGGCGAGCGGGGGAGCGACCGAGGCGGAGTCTCTGCTGACTGGTGCCCGCTGGGCGTTCCGCGCCACCGACGCGCTCTGGCTCGGGGTCATCGGGCTGACGTTCGTCGTGCGGGCGCCGGCCCATGCCACAAGAGCCCCGGCGCACCACTGAGCCCCCCGCAGACGCGCCTCAGACGAGTCCGCCACGGCGCTGGATGAGCCGCCGACGGCGTCGTCGGGCGGCAGCGCCGTCTGGCTGGAGCGCACGAACGTAACGACCAGTCATCCAGCGCTGCACCGCTCTTCCGGCGGCGCCGGCGAAGCGGGTCAGCGGGTGGCCGGGCAGGGAGAACGCGGAGACGGTGGCGATGACTCGTCCGTCCGCGCCCAGGCGCAGGGAGAAGCTCTCCTCCCCGATCTCCACGTGCCCGGGCAGGGTGCCGTAGGTCATGCGTACGTCCTGGTCGGTGCGCTCCACGTCCAGCACCAGGCAGGGGCAGCGCAGCCCGAGGAAGTGCACGGTGACCACATCCCCTGGGCTGAGCGGCGGGGGGCCACCCGCGTCGTGCACATCAGCCGTGCGGTGACCCAGCGCTCTCCCACCTCGGCTGAGTGGAGCACCGGCCCGGCGGTGCACCTGCCCGCTGAGCAGCAGGTCACCGGCGGCCGCGAGCTCGGCAACACCCTCGCCGACGACGGCCCACCGCGTGAGGCCGAGATATCCCTCCGGCGCCGCGCCGTGGTCGGCGCAGGCACACACGGAGGAGAGCCCGAGCAGAGCAGCCGGGTAGGTCAGCCTGTCAGCACCCGGCAGACCTCGGGCCGTCGCCGCCCAGTCTGGTGGCACCGGGCCGGCGCTGGTCATGTGCTCACTCCTGGACACGAGGGGCAGCGGACACGACACAGGCGCGGAACCTGGGTAGGTTCCGCGCCTGAGTTTGGTAGCGGGGACAGGATTTGAACCTGTGACCTCTGGGTTATGAGCCCAGCGAGCTACCGAACTGCTCCACCCCGCGTCGCTTTGGAAGACTCTATCCCCCCGGCGCGCCCAGGCCAAATCCGGCCGTCCAGGCCCGGGCCCGTAGACTGACCGCTACGACTAGGCGTGCCGCCCGGCGCGACGGTGACGAAAGGCAGCAGATGGGCCTCGACCGCATCTCGCGTCGGATCCTGCTCGGAGGCACCGCGGCTCTCGCCGTGGCCTCCGCCACGGCGTGCAACGCGCCGCAGACGCCGGCGCCGGCACGCAAGACCCTGTCGGTCGGCGCGACGCTGGAGCCGCCCACCCTCGACCCCACGGTCTCCGCGGCGGCATCCATCCCGCAGCTGCTGCTCTACAACGTGTACGAGACCCTGGTGAAGATCGACGGCGAGGGCAACCTCAAGCCGCTGCTCGCCCAGCGCTGGGACGTCTCCGAGGACCGGATGACGTACACCTTCACCCTCGACCGGGCCGCGCACTTCGCCTCCCAGACCCCCGTCGACGCCAAGGCCGTCGTCGCGAGCATCGAGAAGATGCGCGCCAGCACGGTGGCCTCGGTGAAGCGGCAGCTGGCGGTGGTCGACTCCGTCTCGGAGGGCGAGGGGGGCACGGTCGTGGTCAGGCTGACCCGCCCGAGCAACAGCTGGCTGTACTCCATGGCCTCGACCCCCGGCCTGATCATCGACCCGGCCACCACCGACCTCGCCACCCAGCCCATGGGCTCGGGCCCGTTCGCGGTCTCCGGCTGGGCCAAGGGCGACTCGATCACGCTGCACAAGAACACCCACTACTGGGGCACCCCGGGCCGGTTCGACGAGGTCACCTTCCGGTACTTCCTCGAGTCGAACGCTATGGTCGCCTCGATGCTGGCCGGCGACCTGGACATCATCTCGAACCTGCAGACCCCGCAGACGACCAGCCAGTTCTCCGACACCAGCCGCTACACGGTGGTCGACGGCACCACCACCGGCGAGGTGGTGATGGGCTTCAACCACGCCTCGCCGGCGCTGAAGAACATCAAGCTGCGCCAGGCCATCAACCACGCCATCGACCGCCGCGCCCTCATCGACACCGTCTGGGCCGGCAAGGGCACCCTCATCGACTCCATGGCCTCGCCGACCGAGCCCTACTACGAGGACCTCACCGGCCTCTACCCGTACGACCCGGCGAAGGCCAGGGCCCTCCTCGCCGAGTCCGGCAACCCGACCCCGACGCTACGGCTGCGCGTGCCGGTCGCCCCGTACGCCACCGCCGCCGCCCGTTTCGTCGCCGGCCAGCTCGCCCAGGTCGGCATCAACGCCCAGGTGGAGGAGCTCGACTTCGCCGGCCGGTGGCTGCCCGAGGTGTTCACCAAGGGCGACTACGACATGACGATCGTCGCCCACGTGGAGCCGCTCGACCTCGTCGCCTGGGCCGACCCGACCTACTACTGGCACTACGACAACCCGGCCTTCGCGGCGCTCACGGCCGAGGCCGACCGGGCGACCCCCGAGGAGTACGTCACGAAGATGAAGCAGGCCGCCCGCATGCTGGCGGAGGACGCGGCCGCCTGCTTCCTCTTCCTGCTGCCCAACCTGGTCGTGACGAAGTCGACGATCACCGGGGTGGCCGAGAACGCCACCACGCTGAGCTTCGACCTCACGACAATCGCCTCCGCGCGCTGAGCCGTGCCCGTACGTGCCGTAGCAGTCCGCCTCGCCTCCTTCGTGGCCAGCCTGCTCGTCGCGTCGCTCGCCATCTTCTGGATCGTCAACGCCCTGCCTGGTGACCTCGCCCAGACCATCCTCGGCCAGGGCGCCGACGAGGCGTCGTTGCGGGCACTGCGACAGCGGTACGGACTCGACCGGCCCGCCACCACCCGGTACGCCGAGTGGGCCGGTGGCCTGCTCCGAGGTGACCTCGGGGTCTCGTACGCGACCAACCAGCCCGTCTCCGCCCTGATCGCCCCCCGTCTCGGCGTCACGGCGTGGCTCTGCGGGCTCTCGATGCTGCTGGTGCCCCTGGTCGCGCTCCCGCTCGGCATGGTCGCCGCGGTGAGGCGGCGCTCCTGGCAGGGCACGCTGGTCTCCGGCCTCTCCCAGATCGGGCTGGCGATCCCCGCCTTCTACGCCGGCATCCTGCTGGTGGTGGTGTTCGCCGTACGCCTGCGCTGGCTGCCCGCCAACGGCTACGTCCAGCTGCGCGACGACACCGGCTGGTGGGACTGGGCCGGCTGGGCCGAGCACCTGGTGCTGCCCGTCCTGTCCCTGGTGCTGGTCCAGGCGTCGGTGCTCACCCGCTACGTGCGCAGCGCGTTCGTGGAGGTGCTGCAGGAGGACTGGTTCCGCACGGCCCGAGCGGTCGGCTGGACCCGCTGGCGCGCCCTGTGGCGCCACGGCCTGCGCAACGCCGGCATCTCGATCGTCACCGTGCTCGGGCTGCAGCTGTCGACCATGGTCGTGGGCGCCATCGTCATCGAGATGGTGTTCCGGCTCCCCGGCCTGGGCACCGCCCTGATGAGCGCTGTCTCCGCCCGCGACCTGCAGATGGTGCAGGGGATCGTGATGCTGCTGGTGGCCCTGGTGCTCGTGGTGAACCTGCTCACCGACCTCGCGTACCTGCTCATCGACCCCCGGCTGCGGGCCCGGCGATGAGGCGGCTCACCCTGTGGGTCGGCGCCGCGCTCGTCGCGCTGGTGCTGCTGACGGCTCTGCTGTCGGCCTTCTGGACGCCGTACGACCCCGTGGCGATCGCGCCCAACCAGCAGCTGCAGCCGCCCGGCTGGCCGCACCTGCTGGGCACCGACCGGCTCGGCGCCGACACCCTGTCGCGGATCATGGTCGGGGCGCGCACCACGGTGTACGTGGGAGTGGTGGCCGTCGGTCTCGCGCTGCTGATCGGCGCCCCGCTGGGGATCCTGGCGGGCATGGCCGGGGGCTGGCTGTCACAGCTGGTGCTGCGGGCGACCGACATCCTGTACGCGTTCCCGGCGCTGCTGCTCGCCATCCTGCTCGCCGCCTCGCTGGGTGCCTCCACGGGCACGGCCATGGCTGCCATCGGCATCTCGTCCATCCCGGCGTTCGCCCGCGTGGCGCGTGCGGCGACGGTGCTGGTGATGACGCAGGACTACATCGCCGCGGCCCGCACGTCCGGCACGTCACGGCTGGCGACGGCCGTACGCCACGTGCTGCCGAACATCGCCGCGACCCTGGGCGTGCAGGCGTCGGTGTCGTTCGGCATCGCGATCCTCGCCGAGGCCGCGCTGTCGTTCCTGGGGCTGGGCACGCCGCCGCCCACCCCGACCTGGGGCCGGATGCTCAACGAGGCGCAGGCCTTCGTGTTCACCAACCCGTCGCAGGCGCTGTGGCCGGGCCTTGCGATCGGCGTCGCCGTGCTCGGGCTCAACCTGTTCGGCGACGGCCTCCGCGATCTCCTCGACCCCCGGCTGCGGGAGGCACGATGAGCACGCTGCTGGAGGTGTCCGACCTGCGCGTCGCGTTCGGCCGCTCGCGCCGCGAGGTGCTGCACGGGGTGTCGTTCGCGCTGGCGGCGGGGGAGCGGCTGGGTCTGGTGGGGGAGTCGGGGTCCGGCAAGTCCGTGACCGCGCTGGCGGTCATGGGTCTGCTCGACGACTCGGCGACGGTGACCGGGTCGGTACGGCTCGGGGGGCGGGAGCTGGTGGGCCTGAAGGACCGCGACCTGGCTCGGCTGCGCGGTGACGTGATGACGATGGTGTTCCAGGAGCCGATGACCGCGCTCGACCCCACCATGAAGGTCGGCCGGCAGGTGGCCGAGGTGCTGTTGCTGCACCGCACGCACGACGAGGGCGGTGGCCGTCGCCGCGTGGTGGAGGTCCTCGCCGAGGTCGGCCTGCCCGACCCGGAGCGGGTCGCCGACGCGTACCCCCACGCGCTCTCCGGCGGTCAACGGCAGCGCGTGGTGATGGCGATGGCCCTGGTGAACCGGCCCGACCTGGTGATCTGCGACGAGCCGACGACCGCGCTCGACGTCACCGTGCAGGCGAAGGTGCTGCGGCTGCTCGACGCCGAGCTGGACGCCGTCGAGGCCTCTCTCCTGTTCATCAGCCACGACCTCGCCGTGGTGTCGCAGGTGTGCCGTCAGGTGATGGTGATGCGCGACGGCGAGATCGTGGAGTCGGGGCCGGTGGAGCGCGTGTTCGGGGCGCCGGAGCACCCGTACACGAAGGGTCTGGTCGCCACCGCCCGGATCGACCAGGTGCCGCCGGGGGAGCGGCTGCCCACGGTGGCGGACTTCTACGACCGCGAGGCGGTGCGATGACGCTGTACGAGGTCGACCACGTGAGCCGAGTGTTCGGGACGCCCGGGCTACCGGGGTCCGTCCAGGCCGTCGACGACGTGACGTTGCAGGTGGCCGCGGGGGAGCGGCTGGGGATCGTCGGTGAGTCGGGGTCGGGCAAGTCGACGCTGGTGCGGATGATGACGGCGCTGGACGACCCGACCTCGGGCGAGATCCGGTTCCGTGGCGAGGTGGTGTCGCACCGCCGGGAGCGCGAGCTGGGCGGGCTGCGGTCGGCGGTGCAGCTGGTGTTCCAAGACCCGCGGTCGTCGCTGGACCCCCGCATGCGCGTGGGCGACATCATCACCGAGCCGCTGCGGTCGTCGCTGCTGAGGCGGCGCGGCGACGTGCCCACCGATGTACGGGGGAGGCTCGCCGAGGTGATGGCCCAGGTCGGGCTGCCAGAGGGGTCGGCCTACCGCTACCCGCACGAGTTCTCCGGCGGCCAGCGCCAGCGCATCGCCATCGCCCGGGCCCTGGCGCCCCGCCCGGAGGTGCTGATCGCCGACGAGCCCGTGTCGGCGCTGGACGTGTCCGTGCGCGCCCAGGTGCTGAACCTGCTGGCCGACCTGGTGCGCGACAACGGCCTGACCCTCATCATGGTCAGCCACGACCTGACCGTGATCCGCCACGTGTGCGACACCGTGGCGGTGATGCGCCACGGCCGGCTGGTCGAGCACGGGCCCGCCGCCGAGGTGTACGACAGCCCGCGCGACCCGTACACCGCAGAGCTCCTGGCCGCCGTGCCGCGGTTCTCCTTCTAGCTCCTCCGGCAGTGCTCGACCTGGTCGAGCATTGCCGCAGAGCGGTGCTGCGGCCGCGACAGCCCTCTCGTGCGGCAGCTGCGGCAGACCTCGACCACGTCGAGCATCGTCGGAGAGCCCCAGGACCGGCCCGGCGGGGGACGCGCCGTCCGTCTCCGGATCGCGACGCACGCACGTCCGTCACCGGCCGCAGGCGCGGACGCGTGCGCCCCGACCCCGCTCGACGTGGCACGATTGCCACCCGTGAGAGCCCTACTCCTCGAGAACGTCCACCCGGAGGCCGAGCGGATCCTGACCGAGCGCGGATTCGACGTCGAGCTGCGCTCGGGCGCGATGAGCGAGGACGAGCTGATGGCCGCCCTGCCGGGGGTCGACCTGCTGGGCATCCGCTCGGCCACCAAGGTGACGGCCGCCGTCCTCGACGCCCACCCCACGCTGACCGCGATCGGCGCCTTCTGCATCGGCACCAACCAGATCGACCTCGGCGCTGCCAGCGAGCGCGGCATCGCGGTCTTCAACGCGCCCTTCTCCAACACCCGCAGCGTGGTCGAGCTGGCCCTGGCCGAGATCATCGCGCTGGCTCGCCGCCTCGTCGACCGCAACCGCGCCATGCACGAGGGGGTCTGGGACAAGTCGGCCAAGGGCTCCCACGAGGTACGCGGCCGCACGCTCGGCATCGTCGGCTACGGCAACATCGGCTCGCAGCTGTCGGTGCTGGCCGAGGCGCTCGGCATGCGCGTGGTGTTCTACGACGTGGTCGACAAGCTCGCCCTGGGCAACGCGCGCCGCTGCGACACCCTCGACGAGCTGCTCGAGGTCGCCGAGGTGGTCTCGCTGCACGTCGACGGCAGGCCCGGCAACGCCGGCATCTTCGGCGCCGAGCAGTTCGCGAAGATGCGGCCACGGTCGCTGTTCCTCAACCTCTGCCGCGGCATGGTCGTCGACCTGGAGGCGCTGCGCGACGCGATCACCAGCGGGCACGTCGCCGGCGCGGCCATCGACGTCTTCCCGAACGAGCCGCACAGCAACGCCCCCGGGTTCGAGTCCCCGCTGCAGAACCTCGCCAACGTCATCATGACGCCGCACGTCGGCGGCTCGACGCAGGAGGCCCAGCAGGACATCGGACGGTTCGTGGCCGGCAAGCTCGCCGACTACGCCCAGCTTGGGTCCACCACGCTGTCGGTCAACCTCCCCGCGGTGCAGACCGCGATGAGCGGAGCGACGCGCATCCTGCACCTGCACCACAACGTGCCCGGGGTGCTGGCACGCCTCAACGCGGTCTTCGGCGAGCACGAGGTGAACGTCGCCAGCCAGGTGCTCGGCACCCGGGGTCAGCTCGGCTACGTGATCACCGACCTCGACTCCGCTGGAGACCCCGGTCTCGTGGAGGAGCTGTCGCGGCTCGACGAGACCGTCCGGGTGCGCACGGTCCAGGCCTGACAGGCCATGTCGACCAGCAGCCCCGAGTCGACAGGCGCCCCGTGGCGCAGGCCCCCTGATCGCTCGGCGGAGCCGCTACGGCAGCCCGGCTGGCTCGACCGGCGGGGCTGTTCTGTCCCCGGAGGTCCGAACCGCCCGGCTCGTACGGCGGCCTCACCTGCATCTTCTGGCTGCTGGGAGCACCACGTGCCATATCTGGCGCGTACTGCTGCCCACGACCCGAAGATGCAGGTCAGGGCCGTCGACCGAGCCGGCACGGTCCCGTGGGCGCCACATCGCGATGGGGGCTCACGCCTCCGGCACCACGCCCCTGCGGCCCAGGATGATGACCGACTCCTCGGTCTCGTCCGGCTCCTCGCCCGCCTCGTCGTCGTCCTCGAGCTCGGCCAGCAGGTCAAGCACCTCGTCGTGGAGCAGGCCGTTGGAGCACAGCAGCCCGGGGCCGACAGGGCCGTCGGCCCCGTCGATGGAGGTGGCCCGGCCACCGGCCTCCCGCACGATCACGTCCAGGGCGGCCATGTCGTGCAGCGCCAGCTCCGGCTCCACCGAGAGGTCCACCGCGCCCTCGGCCACCTGCATGTGCGACCAGAAGTCGCCGAACGCCCGCGTGCGCCACACCGAGCGCATCAGGTCGCCGAACTGCAGACCGCGACCGGCGTCCACCCAGCCGTGCAGGGAGGAGTACGACAAGAAGGCGTCCTCCAGCGTCGACACCTGCGAGACCCGCATCGGGGAGGCCTGCATCAGCGACTTTCCGGAGAAGGCGCCGCCGTCGGTGCAGGCCCACCACCGGCGGCCCAGCGCCGGGGCGGACACCACGCCCACCTCGACCCGGTCCTCGACCATGAGCGCGATCAGCGTCGCCCACACCGGCACCTTGCGGATGAAGTTCGCCGTGCCGTCGATGGGGTCGATCACCCAGCGGCGCGGGCCCCAGCCGGTGTCCTCGCCCTCCTCGCCGTGCACCGCGTCCCGCGGCCGGGACCGGCTGAGGGTGCGCCGCAGCGCCTCCTCGACGGCCGTGTCGGCATCGGAGACGTGCGTGAGGTCCGGCTTGCTGGAGACCTGCAGGTCCAACGCCTTGAAGCGGCTCATCGTGATCGAGTCCGCGTTGTCTGCGAGCACGTGCGCCAGGCGCAGGTCGTCGGTCAGGTCCTTGCTGGATGGCATGCCAGCACCGTACCGGGATGGCGCCTTCCCGCAGCGCAGGCAGGTCCACGACGCGACAGAGCGCCTGCCGCGGTGGTACGGCAGGCGCTCTGTGGTCAGCGCGGAGCTCAGCTGTGCGCGGCGGCCCTCAGGGTGGCCTCGCTCCACGTGCTCTTCGGAACCTTGATCACGCGGTAGCTGTAGACGGAGCCGTTGCGGAGGGCGGACGCCGGCTTGCCTGAGCTGCCGTTGCTCGTGGCCGAGGAACGGTTCGGCAGCCACTCCGACATCACCATGGGCAGGCCACCCCAGCCCACGACGGTGCCGCCGTCCTCCGTACGCCGCATCGACCCCAGCCCGAACGCCTGGCCACCGGCGGTCTCGTACGTCCACTGCCCGGTCATCGTCGCGGTGCCGGCGGCGGTGTCGATCGTGTACTCGACGCCGCGCGAGCTCGCCGTGGCCGCCCGGCGGGTCTCGTTGTCGAACACGGTGAGGGTCTTGCCGTCCTTCAGCAGGCGGGCGTCGTGCTGCCTGTACACGCCGGCCAGGGGATCGCCCACCACCGAGAGGTGGATGGTGGCCGGGTCCGCAGGTGCGCTGCCCCCGAGCTTCCAGACGATCTTGCCGGTGGCGCGGCTGACCCGGAACACCGCGTCCATGTGACGGGCCGAGACGATGATGTCGCCGGTGCCGTCCTCCACCACGTCGACGGAGTTGGCGTGGATCAGGTCGTACACCGCCGGCTGGACAGCGTTGCCGGCGTAGTCGGTGGCGAGCACCAGGGCGGGCGCGTCCTTCTGCACCACCGTCTCGGCCACGCCGATGCGGTCCTCGCTGTGCCACTCCCACACCACGGCACCCTGTGCGTTGATCTCCTGCAGCCAGCAGTCGACGACGTTCGCCGACGTCGGGTAGCCGGCACCGAGCGCGCTCACGTCGACGCCCGAGCGCTCGTGGTAGCTGATCAGGAGCATGTTGCCGTTGGGCAGCTGCTGCAGGTCGTGGTGGTCGGTGGGCGTCCCGACGGTCTTCCAACGCCGGACCTCACCGCCGACCACGTTCTCCTCGACGTACGCACCGTCGGCCCTGGTGCCGTACGTGGGGCCGAGCTGCCACGTCCAGGCCAGGTTGCCGCTCTTGAGCACCTTGATATCGGCGGTGCCCTCGGCGGCCGACCGGTACCAGACCACGCCGCCGCGCTCGTCGGAGATGATCCGGTACGAGTTCTGCTGCAGCGAGCCCCACACGTAGTACCCGGGCGCCACCAGGTCGCGCTGCGCCGACTGGTACCGCGGGAAGTTCGACGGCAGGCACCGCACGTACGCGGTCGTGGTCTTCCCGGCGTAGGTGACCGTCACCGTCGCCAGGGCGTCCTTGTCGATGGTGAGCGTGCCGGGGGCGACGTCGTTCACCTTCACGGTGGCCCCGTTGATCGCGTCCGCACCGACCTGCCACACGTTTCCGGCGTCCTTGGAGCAGATGACCCCGTAGTTGTGACCCGCCGGCGTGTACGCGGGGAGCAGGTCCTGACCGTTCACGGTGAGCGAGACCAGGGGGCCGGGCGTGCCGAGCCACCCCATGACGTCGACGACGACGTGGGCGTCCGCGGCGGCGTACACGCAGACCGTGCCCTTGGAGCCGGCCGGCAGCACCACGGTGTTGGGCACCACCAGGCCGGGGGCGAAGTTGACCGACGAGGAGGCCGGCTGCTGGCCGCCGCACGGGAACACCGTGACGAAGCCGGCGCTGGTGGCGTCGGTCACCGTGACGTTGAGCGCCACGTTGCGGCCGACACCGGGGGCACCCACGCGGCTCAGGTCGACCGTGCGCGTGGTGCCGGCCGCCACGATGCCACCCTCGTCACGGGTGTCGAGCACGCGCTTGCCGACCACGGGCACCAGGCGGCCGCCGTCGTCCCCGCCGAACCACCCGGTCACGTCGACGATCAGCGCCGCCTCGTGGGTGGAGAACAGGCACAGCTCACCGCCCGACGACAGGCCCACCAGGGTCTGGTTGCTGCGGATGTCGGACGGCCCGAAGTTCACCGTCGAGGCGAGCGGTCGCGTCCCCGAGCACGGGTACGCCGTGACGTATCCCGCGCCGGACGTCTCGGCGACGGTGATGTTCGCCGCCACCGCCCGGGCGCCGGCGGGAGCCGGGAGGCCGTCACCGGCGAGTGGGAGCCGGGTCACCGAGCCCGCGGCGACGCGGGTGGTCGCGGTGGTGCGGGTGTCCAGGGCGCGTACAGGGCTGAGGCCGTGGAAGGGCTCGCCGTCGATGCCGAACCACCCGGTGAGGTCCACCACGATGTCGGTCGCGACGGCGGCGAAGAAGCAGATGGTCTTGCTGGCCTGCACCGGGACGATCGCCGAGTTCGGCACCGGCTCGCCCGGCCTGGTGTTGACCGTCGAGGCGAGCGGGCGGGCCGCCTCGCACGGGTACGCGGTGACGTACCCGGGTGCGTCGCTGACCGCCGTCACGGTGAGGGCGACCGCGGTCGCCGTGTCAGGGGCCATGCCGCCGGTGCTGACCATGAGCACGCAGCCGGCACCGACGGTGCCGGTGGTGAACCGGGTGTCGGCGATGCGCACCGGCGTCATGTCGTGCAGCCCGCCCTCGACCGCGGAGGGGGCCGCTCCGGTGGGGTTCGGGACGGCGCACATCATGCGGGGCTTCACCGCCTCGGGAGCCGGGGCGGGTGCCTCGGGAGCCGGTGCCACGGCGGGCACCGTCGAGGTGACGGGGGCGGCCTGGGCGGCGGGGCCGACGCCGGCTAGGGCGAGCGCGGCAAGGATCCCGGGGGCAAGACGACGCATGGTGCGTCACCGTACTGGCCGGCCTCCCGGGCACGCCCCACCGCTTCCCTCTCTGAGGACTTTCTCATCTCAGCGTTCCCACGACGCGTGTGCGACCTGGACGCGACGGAACGACGCCAAGCGCTCGGGGGCGAGCCGGCCCTTCGCCACGGCCTCGTCGAGGGCGCACTCCGGCTCCGTGGCCGCATGGGTGCAGCCGCGGGGGCAGGCGGCAGAGATCGCCTCTAGGTCGGGGAACGCGCGCAGCACGTTCTCGGGCCGCACGTGCGAGAGCCCGAACGACCGTACGCCGGGGGTGTCGACCACCCAGCCGGCACCGTCGGGAAGCTCCAGGGCGATCGCGGAGGTGGAGGTGTGGCGACCGCGGCCGGTGACGTCGTTGACCTCGCCGGTGGCTCGGTCCACGCCCGGGATGAGGGCGTTCACCAGGGTCGACTTGCCGACGCCGGAGTGCCCCACGAGCACGCTGACGCGCCCGGCCAGCACCTCGCGTACGGACGTGAGGTCGCTGCCGCGCCCGGTCACGACGATCGGGATGTCCAGCGGCCCGTACGCGGCGACCAGCGCGTCCGGCGTCGTGAGGTCGGACTTGGTGAGGCACAGCACCGGGTCGATGCCCGCGTCGTAGGCGGCGACCAGGATGCGGTCGATCATCCCCATCCGCGGCGGCGGGTCGGCGAGGGCGGTCACGATCATGATCTGGTCGGCGTTGGCGACGATCGGGCGCTCGTCGCCCTCGGTGTCGTCGGCCGACCGCCGCAGCACGGTGGTGCGCTCGACCACGTCCACGATCCGCGCCAGGGTGCCCTCCTCGCCGGAGGTGTCGCCGTCGAGGCGCACCAGGTCGCCGACGATCACCGACTTGCGGCCGAGCTGGCGCGCCTTGGCCGCTGTCACCTGCTGGCCGTCGATCGCGCACCGGTAGCGCCCGCGATCGATCGTGATCACCCGGGCGGTCGGCCGGTCGGAGTAGTCGGGACGGTCCTTGGTGCGGGGCCTGGTGCGGCGGGCCGGGCGGTCGAAGCTGGCGTGGTCGTCCGCGTACACCCCGCGCGGGCTCATGCCGTGGCCTCCACCATGCCCTGCCAGACCTCCGGGAAGGTGGGCATGGTCTTGGACGTGCACCCCACGTCGTCGAGCACCACGCCGTCGACGGCCAGCCCGAGCAGGGCGCCGGCGTGCGCGAGCCGGTGGTCGGCGTAGCAGTGCCACACGCCCGCGCGCAGCGGCCGCGGCCGGATCACCAGCCCGTCGGGCAGCTCGCTGACGTCGCCGCCCAGCCCGTTGATCTCCTCGGCCAGGGCGTGCAACCGGTCGGTCTCGTGGCCGCGGATGTGCTCCACGCCGGTGATGCGCGACTCACCCTCGCCCAGCGCGGCCAGCACGGCCACCACGGGGGTCACCTCCGACGTCGCGTGCAGGTTGATCTCGATGCCCCGCCAGCGGTCACCGGTGTGGCTGATGGTGAGGCCTTCGGGCCCGTACGCGGCCTGTGCCCCGAACCGCGCCAGGATCTCCGGCACCTCGGTGCCGGGCACCTCGACCTCAGGCCACCCCGGCACGGTGACGCTGCCACCGGCGACGAGCGCGGCGGAGAGGAACGCGGCGGCGTTCATCAGGTCCGGCGGCACGGTCTCGTCGGCGGGGGCGACGGGGCCCGGCTCGACGACCCAGGTGTTCTCGTCGGGCTGTGCCACGGCGACGCCGCGGGCGCGCAGGAGGCCGACGGTGAGGTCCAGGTACGGCCGGGAGGGGATGGGCGGCCCGGCGTGACGGACCGTCAGCCCCTCGGGGAAGCGGGCCGCCGTGAGCAGCAGGCCGGAGACGAACTGGGAGGAGCCCGACGCGTCGAGCTCCACCACCCCGCCGCGTACGGGGCCTGTGACGGTGAACGGGAGGCGGTCGCCCTCGATGGTGGCTCCCGCCAGCGCGAGCGCACCGAGCAGGGGGGCGACGGGACGAGCCGAGGCCTCCGGGTCGCCGTGGAACGACATGGTGCCGCCGCCCAGGGCAGCAATGGGGGGGACGAAACGGGCCACGGTGCCAGACAGGCCGCAGTCGATGCTCGCCGCGGTGGGGGTGGCCACGGGGCGTACGGACCAGGTGGCCGGGTCGGCGTCGTCGATCTCGGCCCCCAGGGCGCGCAGCGCGCCGCGCATCAGGGCGCTGTCGCGAGCCTCCAGGCCACCGGACACGGTGCCCGGGCCGGACGCGATCCCGGCGAGGACCAAGGCCCTGGCGGTCGCGGACTTCGACCCCGGAACGACGACCCGCGCCGCCAGCGGGCTGACGGCGCGGGGGGCCGGCCACTGCGGGCCGGTGAGGTCGTGGCTCAACTGAGAGCCGACTCGATCTTGTTCTGGGCGCTGCCGGCCTGGACCTTGGCCTCGCGGCCCACCATCTTGAGCTCACGGCCCAGCTGCTTCTGGGTCCGCTGCGCCTCCTTCGCGGCGAGCCTGGCGGCGCGCTTGGTCTCCTTGGCGACCCCGCGCCCGGTGCGCTTGGCGCCGGCGGTGAGGTCGTGGGCGAGCCGGTCCTTGCGGTCGCTGGCCAGCCAGGCGAGGCTCGGCTTGCCCTGCGTGTCCTGCGAGGCCAGGATCGCGCCGCCCAGCAGCGCCACGTTGCGCAGCAGCTGCGACTTGGCGGCGTCACGGTCCTCGATGGAGGTGGCCTTGCGGGGGCGCGCGGCGATGACGTGGGGGACCATCGACAGGCCCAGCACGCCGGCGCCGAGACGACGGCCGATGCCGGTCGCCAGCATCAGGCCACCGACGACCTGGGCGGCACCGCTCACCCGGACCAGCGTCTTGGTGTCCTCTGGGATGTAGCCGGCCACCGAGGGCGGGGCGACCTTCTGCACCAGCGGCACGACGGACCGGGCGATGGGCTCCGCGTCGGCCACCAGCGGCTCGGGGTTGACGACGGCCTTGGCACCCTGGACGACGAAGAAGCTGGCAAGCATCGTGCGGCCAGCGAAACGCAGCAGACTCATGGGTCCATTCCTACCGTGAACCAGGCCCGATGCACACCCCCGGGCGGCGATTGCACCCTCCTGCCGTCGCGCGCGAGGCACCCGGGACGCGGGTCCGCGTACATTTCGCGCCATGTGCGGACGCTATGCGGCCTCGGCCGACGTCGACTCGCTGACCGAGACGTTCGAGCTGGAGAAGATCCTCCAGGTGCCCGAACCGTCCTGGAACGTGGCGCCGACAGACCCCGTGCCGGCCGTGATGCGCCGGGCCGACAAGGAGACCGGCGACCTGGCCCGGATCCTGGTGACGCCGAGGTGGGGCCTGGTGCCCTCCTGGTCCAAGGGGCCCAAGAGCGGCGCGCCGCTCATCAACGCGCGAGCCGAGACGGTGGCGGAGAAGCCGTCGTTCCGCAAGGCCTTCGCGACCCGGCGCTGCCTGCTGCCGGCCGACGGCTACTACGAGTGGTACGTCACGGGGCAGAGGACCGCGAAGGGCAAGCCCGTCAAGCAGCCGTTCTTCATCCGGCCCGACTCCGGCCCGTTCGTCATGGCCGGCATCTACGAGTTCTGGAAGGACCCCGCGGCCGACGGCCCCGACGCCTGGCTGACGTCTGTTGCCGTCATCACCACGACCGCCACCGACCGGCTCGGCCACATCCACGACCGGATGCCGATGACCGTGCCGCCGCAGGCCTGGGCCGACTGGCTCGACCCCGGCCTCACCGACCCCGCGGCTGCGCTGGGCCTGATGGAGGTCGACGGCGACGCGCTGGAGGCGTACGCCGTGTCGCCCCTGGTCAGCGATGTGCGCAACGACGGCCCCGAGCTGGTCGCCCCGCTGGCGGACTCATGACCGTCACGCTCGACGACGGCGGGGTCGCGTACGCGGCCGAGGCCGGCGACCCGCGGGCGGTGCTGCTGCTCGGCCACGGCGCGAGCGGCAAGATCGACGGGCGCGACCTGGTGGCCCTGGCCGAGGGTCTGCCCGTCCGGGGCATCACCGTGGTGCGGCACCTGCAGCCCTGGAGGGCCGCGGGCGGCCGGATGACCCCGCGCCCGCCG
>ERZ501016.32-NODE-32-length-79465-cov-7.869765_pt1 | contig 79465 bp, 75 predicted proteins | sample MGYA00248889_ERZ501016 | MGnify/ENA primary metagenome ERZ501016 (study PRJEB25958, sample SAMN03398594) | human skin metagenome | study: EMG produced TPA metagenomics assembly of the Human Skin Microbiome Metagenome (human skin metagenome) data set. | reverse complement strand
GGTGTGACTGGAGTTCAGACGTGTGCTCTTCCGATCTCGAGGCGGAGCGCGACGCGGCGCGCGCAACCTATCTCGCGGCGGCCGAGGCGGTGAGCGCGGCACGCACCGAGGCGGCCGCTCGGCTCGACGGCGCGGTCGCGGGGGAGCTCTCGCCGCTGAAACTCGACGCCGCGCGTTTCCGTACCGACGTGGCGCGGCTCGACGAGGGGCAGTGGGGGCCCGATGGCGCCGACCGCGTCGAATTTCTCATCGCCACCAACCCCGGCGCGCCGTTTGCGCCGCTGATGAAGATCGCCAGCGGCGGCGAACTATCGCGCTTCCTGCTCGCACTGAAGGTCGCGCTGGCTGAGGTCGGCGGTGCCGACACGATCATCTTCGACGAGATCGACCGCGGAGTCGGCGGTGCCGTGGCCAGCGCCATCGGCGACCGCCTCGCCGCGCTGGCGGGGAGCCGGCAAGTGCTGGTCGTGACGCACAGCCCGCAGGTCGCCGCGCGGGGCGGGAACCACTTTCTCATCGCCAAGGCCAGCGACGGCACCGTCACCCGCACCGGCGTGCGCGAACTCGATGCCGCCGACCGCCGCGAAGAGGTGGCGCGGATGCTCTCCGGCGCCGAAATCACCGACGAGGCGAGGGCGCAGGCGGAAAGGTTGCTGAGCGTATGAGAACCGACCCCGCCGTGCGCATTGCCGAGCTGTCGGCGGAGGTCGCGCGGCACGCGGCGCTCTACCACGACCAGGACGCGCCGAAGATTTCGGACGCCGATTATGACGCGCTGGTGCGCGAGTTGACCGCGCTGGAGGCCGCGCATCCGCAGTTCGCGCGCGCGGATAGTCCGTCGCAGGCGGTGGGCGCGACGCCGACCTCGTCGCTGACGAAGGTCACACATGCGAAGCCGATGCTCAGCCTCGACAACGCGTTCAGCGCGGGGGAGGTCGAGGAGTTCGTGGCGCGTGTGCGGCGCTTTCTATCGCTCGGCGAGGACGAGCCGGTCGCGCTGCTGGCGGAACCGAAGATCGACGGGCTCAGCTGCTCGCTGCGTTACGAGGACGGCGCGCTGGTCCTGGCGGCGACGCGCGGCGACGGCGCGGTGGGCGAGGACGTCACCGCCAACGTCCGCACGATCGCGGGGGTGCCGCAAATACTCCCCTCCCGCTTGCGGGAGGGGCCGGGGGTGGGCGCGGAGCAACCAGCGTCGGTGTCAAACCCGGCCCACCCCCAACCCCTCCCGCAAGCGGGAGGGGAGCGAGGTGCCCCCCACATCTTCGAAATCCGCGGTGAGGTGTATCTCGACAAGGACGCGTTTGCGGCGCTCAACCAGCGACAGGCGGAGACGGGGGGCAAGCTCTACGCCAACCCGCGCAACGCGGCGGCAGGGTCGCTGCGGCAGAAGGACGCCAGCGTCACCGCGGGCCGCGGCCTCAAATTCTTTGCGCACGGCTGGGGCGAGGCGAGCGAGCTGCCCGCCGACACGCAAAGCGGGGTCATGGCCGCGCTCGCCGCGTGGGGCTTTGACGTGGCGCCGGGGGCGGCGCGGGTGGAGAGCGTCGCGGGGGCGCTCGAAACCTACGCGGCGATCGAGCACCGGCGCGCCGACCTCGCGTTCGACATCGACGGGGTGGTGTACAAGGTCGACCGGCTCGACTGGCAGGCGCGGCTGGGCTTCGTCGCCAAAGCGCCGCGCTGGGCGATCGCGCACAAATTCCCGGCAGAGCGCGCGGAAACGACGCTCGAAGCGATCGACATCCAGGTCGGGCGCACGGGCAAGCTCACCCCGGTCGGGCGGCTGACCCCGGTCGGCGTGGGCGGGGTGATCGTCGCCAATGTGACGCTGCACAACCGCGACGAGATCGCGCGGCTCGGCTTGCGGGTGGGCGACCGGGTGCGGATCCAGCGCGCGGGCGACGTTATCCCGCAGGTGGTCGAGAACCTCACTCGCGAGGCAAGCCGCGAGCCTTATCTCTTCCCCGACCACTGCCCGCAATGCGGCAGCGAAGCGGTGGCGGCGGAGGGCGAGGTCGACGTGCGCTGCACCGGCGGGCTGATCTGCCCGGCGCAGCGTTTCGAACGGCTGCGCCACTTCGTCAGCCGCGGCGCGCTCGACATCGAAGGGTTGGGCGAAAAGGCGATTGCGGAGTTCATCGGCCTCGGTTGGCTGGCGGCGCCGGCGGATATTTATCGCCTGCGCGACCATCGCGACGCGCTGATCGGGCGCGAGGGGTGGCAGGCCAAGTCGGTCGAGACGCTGCTCGCGGCGATCGAGGCCAAGCGGTCGCCCGATGCGGCGCGGCTGCTGTTCGGGCTTGGCATCCGCCACGTCGGCATCGTCACCGCGCGCGATCTGCTGAGGAGCGTGGGCTCGCTGGCCGAGATGCGGCGGCTGGCGGAGGCGGCGCGGGCGGGGGACGAGGAGGCGCGCGCGGCGCTCACCGCGGCGGACGGGGTGGGCCCGGCGGTGGTCGAGGCGCTTGGCGATTTCTTCCACGAACCGCACAATGTCGCGCTGTGGGACGACCTCTTGACGCTGGTCGAACCGCAGGCAGTGGCGCGCGCGACGCGCGAGACCGCATGGACCGGCAAGACGATCGTCTTCACCGGCAAGCTCGAGACGCTGTCGCGCGACGAAGCGAAGGCACAGGCCGAGGCGTTGGGGGCGCGCGCTGCAGGGTCGATCAGCAAGGCGACCGATCTGCTGGTCGCGGGGCCGGGTGCAGGATCAAAGCTCAAAAAGGCGGAAGAACTGGGCGTCCGCGTGGTGGACGAAGCCGGCTGGGCTGCGATCGTCTCGGAGGTTGGCTGACCCCAAGGGAGCAACGTTCAAAATGACTAAGCTAAGTAAAGAAATAACTGTTGAACTCTGGAACCAATTGCGTGAGCATATCAAGCTTACCGATCGGGAAAAAACTTACGGCCGAGGGAAGTGGTGCGCAACTATTGAAGTCGAAATAACGAAAAGTGTTTGTAGACGGTTGAGGGGTGTTGCCGAAGTAACACGTTCGCAACAATCTAGCCTGAAAGGGGGTTTCGAAAGTTATTTCCAAATTTCGGGAAAGAGGGCTCGACTCGACGGTTTCTTTCCAGAGCAGCAGGCTGTCTGGGAGGCGAAAGTTTCGAAAGTCGATACACTGTGCCGAAAGCCCGGGGCCTTCGCGTTGCACGACCTTGGGCAATGGGCACAGGACACGGTCAAACTTCTTCATTTTCATAATGAACTAACGACTGGCCTGATGTCTATTATCCTGCTGAGAAGCGATTCTGCAGATAAGAACGCACGATCTTGGTTTAATGAATGGAAAAAAAAAGTTGTGTTTCAGGGCATAGCCGATTTAACAGGCCGACAGGAGTTGCTACAAGAAGGCGCGAATCGTCGTTGGCAACTTTTCGCGTTGCTTCAACTAGCTGCTCTTGACTTTCAGCAAGTCGAAGCGATCGCATCGTCGCGTGAGTGCGTATTTACTTTTAGCGTCGGTGACCTTCCTTGGGGTGCAGAAACGCGAAAAGTTATTCCATTTCTCAACTCTGACTTTTCTGGTGCGTAGAGAGCTTCTAACCTGCCGGGCATGAACGCCGAACCTCCTCTCCACGTCTTCGACACGCCGCCGCCCGGGGCCGCGGCCGACTGGACCATCCCGCAGGAGTGGGAGCGATTCACCGCCGAGGAGCACGCGGTCTGGGACACGCTGTTCGAGCGCCAGTCCAAGATGCTCCCCGGCCGCGCGAGCGAGGCATTTCTGCGCGGGATCGACGTGCTCAAGCTCGAAAAGCCGGGCATTCCCGACTTCCGCGAGCTCAACGCCCGGCTGATGGACGCCACCGGCTGGCAAGTGGTGGCGGTGCCGGGGCTGGTGCCTGACGACGTGTTCTTCGACCATCTCGCCAACCGGCGCTTCGTCAGCGGCAACTTCATCCGCCGCGCCGACCAGCTCGATTATCTGCAGGAGCCGGACGTTTTCCACGACGTGTTCGGTCACGTCCCGATGCTCGCCGATCCGGTGTTCGCCGATTACATGGAGGCCTATGGCAAGGGCGGCTTGCGCGCGCTGGAGCACGGCAGCCTCAAGAACCTCGCGCGGCTCTACTGGTACACGGTCGAGTTCGGGCTGGTGCGCGAAGCCGAGGGGCTCCGCATCTACGGCGCAGGGATCGTGTCGTCCTATGGCGAAAGCGTGTTCGCGCTCGACGATCCGAGTCCCAACCGCATCATGCTCGACCTCGAACGGGTGATGCGCACCGATTATCGGATCGACGATTACCAGCAGGTCTATTTCGTCATCGACAGCTTCGATGACTTGCTGCGGCAGACGGTCGAGACGGATTTTGCTCCGCTCTATGCGAGGCTGGAGGGGGCGGAAACGCTCGCAGTCGACGCGATCCTGCCGGGCGACGAGGTGCTGACCCGCGGCACGCAGGCTTACGCGAATGGCAAGGCAACTGGCCGATAAGCCAACGTCGGGGTAATGCAGAAGAGGCGCTTGGCGCCTACGCCGATCACCACTCCCCCGTGTCGTCGGCGTGCGCTGCGGCGCGCGTGGTGCGTGAAGGCCTCTGCCAGCCGTAACGGCGGCGGCGGGTGAGGCGAAGGACAGGCCAGTGGGCGTCCGCAGCGCCTGCATCATCGAGGCGGAAGCCAGCGCGGCGGTAGGCGGCGATCACCGCCGCCCGCTGATCGCTCGTCAGCCCCGCCAGGAGCAGCGTCGCGCCCGGAGCGGCGATGCGGGCGATGGCCGGAGCTAGCACGATCAGCGGCCTTGCGAGGATGTTGGCGACGATCAGGTCGAACGGCGCCGCGGCGCGAATCAGCGGCGCGTCGGTGCCATCGGCGACCGTCAGCGCCAGCTCCCCCGCGCCGGGGCCTAGCGCCACGCCGTTGACGAGCGCGTTCTCCGCCGAAATCGCCACGCTCACCGGGTCGATGTCGCTCGCCAGCGCGTGCGCGCGCGGCCACAGGTGGAGCGCGGCAAAGGCGAGGAGGCCCGTCCCCGTGCCGATGTCGGCGACGTGGCGATAGCGTCGCCCGCGCCGCGCGAGCCGGTCCATTGCGGCGAGGCAGCCTGCTGTGGTGTCGTGGTGACCGGTGCCGAACGCGCGGCTCGCTTCGATGCGAAAGCTGACGACGCCCGGCTCCACGCTGGATGGGTCGGCGTGGGTGTGGACGAAGAAGCGACCAGCGCGCACCGGCTCCAGTCCTGCTTGCGACAGCGTCACCCAGTCTTCGTCGGGAAGCGCCTGCGCGCGCGGGGCTCCGTCCGCGCCGACCAGCGCGGCGAGCGCGCGCCGCGTCGCGCTGTCGGGCGCGTCGGCGTAATAGGCATCGATCACCCAGTCGTCGCTGTCCTCCTCCACTTCCCGCGCCACCAATGTCGGCGCGCCGGGCAGTGCCGCGAGAGCCTCATCGTCGTCGAGCAGCGCTTCGGCGCGAGCGCGGGCGATAGGGAGGGTGAGGAGGTGCCCGCTCAAGGGATCAGCGCACGTAGCTGGCGCCGTTGGCGTCGAGGATGGCGCCGGTCATCGACGGCGGTGCATCGAGCGCACACCAACGCGCAATCTCCCCGATTTCCGCCGGGTCGGCGACGCGCCCGAGGGGGATGTCGGCGAGAAGCTTGTCCCCGCCACGGCTCGCCAGATAATCGTCGGCCATTCCCGTCATGGTGAAGCCGGGGCAGATGGCAAAGGCGAGGATCCCTTGCGCCGCATAGCCGCGGGCGATGGTCTTGGTCATCGCGACCATACCGGCCTTGGAGGCCGCATAATGCCAGTGCGAAGGCGAATCGCCGCGGTATGCGGCGCGGCTGGCGATGTTGACGATGCGACCTCCGCTCCCTCGCTGCTTCCACTCGAGGATCGCCCGGCGCGACAGCTCCGCCGCGGCGGTAAGGTTGATTTGCATGGTGCGCGCCCAGCCCGCGCTCCAGGTCGCGTCGTCCGCTTCGATCGGGTTCGCCTCGAACACGCCGGCATTGTTGATGAGCACGTCGACGCGTCCGTCGAGCCGCTCATACGCCTGACGCCAGAGCCGGGCGGGCGCGTCGGGATCGCTCAGATCCGCATCGGCGCTCGACGTCGCAACCAACCGGATATCGTCGCGATCGAGCGCGGCGGCGATCGCCGCACCGATGCCGCGGCTCGCTCCGGTGAGGAGGATGTGGATATTGCTCATCACCTTTCGGACTAGCCTTCGCAACGCTTGGCGTCACCCGTTGAGAACGAACGCAGCCACACAACTTTTTTAGATCGCGCTGGGAACCCTGAGATAGGCAGTGAGTTCTCAATTCGGACGGCGGACAATAGCCCCCGCTTTCGCCGTCCTCGTGTTTGGGCCCGGTTGCGCATCCCCCTTCGCGCGCCGGGCCCAATTTTTTTACGCGGCGGTGGCCTTCTTGGCCTGGCGACGGCGGGTAATTGCGATCACAATCAACGCGCTTTCGTAAAGCAGGCAGAGCGGCACCGCGAGCAGCAGCTGGCTCACCACGTCGGGCGGGGTCGCCACCGCAGCGATGGCGAACGCGCCGACGATGGCATAGCGGCGTCCGGCGCGCAGCTGCTCCAGCGTCACAATCCCGACGCGCTCCAGCAGCAGCAGCAGAATCGGCAACTGAAATGAGATGCCGAACGCGAGCATGAAATTCATGATAAAGTCGAGGTAGTTGCCGACGGCGGGCAGCGCCTCCTGCTGGACGCCGCCGATATTTCCCTCAAACCCAAGCAGGAACTTGAGCGCCACCGGCACCGCTCCGTAGTAAGCGGCGGCTGCGCCGAGGCCGAACAGCAAGGGCGTGGCAACCAGGAACGGCAGCGCGGCGCGCTTTTCGTTGCGGTAGAGTCCGGGCGCCACAAAACGCCAGATTTGCGTCGCGATGACCGGAAAGGCGACCATGAACGCCGCGAACAGCGCGACCTTCACTTCGACGAAGAATGCTTCGAACAGTTGGGTGTAGATCAGGCGCCCCTGACCCGCCGCGAGCAGGGGTTGCACCAGCACCGCAAAAATCGGCCGCGCGAAATAAAGGCAGACGAAAAAGGCGACGCCCAGCGCGGCGAGGCTCCATAGCAGCCGTCGCCGCAGCTCGGTGAGATGTTCGATCAACGGCGCCTTGGTCGAATCGACCGCCGCGCGGTCGGCGTCTTCCGGGCTCAGCGACGGTGCAGGATCGGCGTCGGCCATGTGCGATCAGGGATTGGGCGTTGCGGGAGCGGGCGGCGCGGAAGCAGGCGTTTCGGGTGGAGGCGGGGCGGGGGGCGCCGGAGGAGGCGGAGCCGGGGCCGCTTTCGCTCCATAGTCCGGCAGCGCGCCCCCAGGCCCGACCGGGGTCGCGACACCGTCGATCACCTGACCGGGTGCGCCGAGTGGTCCCAGCCGGGGGTAGGCGCGCATGATCGCTTCATTGTGCGCGCGCCACTGCTTTTCGAGTTCCTCAAGCTCCGCCTCGCGCATCATCGCGTCGACGCCGCTGCGGAAATGGCGCGCCATGCCGCGCGCCTTGGCCACCCAATTGCCTACGGTGCGCGCGACCTTGGGCAGATCCTTGGGCCCGATCACCGCCACCGCGACGATGATCACGAGCAGCAGTTCGGATGGAGCGACGTCGAACATCTATTTGGCCGCGTACGACGCGCAGTCGCGCGAAATCAGACGCGCGGTTCGACGCGGGTGGCCTCGACCGTCGTAGCGTTGGCCGGCGGGACCGGCTGACCTTCGATACGCTGAACCGGTGGCGGCGTGGTCGTGACGGAAGTCTCGTCTTCATCGGCGAGCCCGCGCTTGAAGCTTTTCACGCCCTTCGCGACGTCACCCATCATGTCGGAAAAGCGGCCCTTGCCGAACAGCAGCAGGATGATGATGCCGAGCACCAGCCAGTGCCAGATGCTGAACGAACCCATGCGGAAACTCCGATTTCTTGGGGGCGATGGGCGCCCTTTGCGAGCAATCTTACCCGGCTTCGTCGTCGGGCGCCAGCGTCGCTTGCGTCGGCGCCTCGGCGCGGACCGGGTCGAGCATCCCTGCTGCCCGCAATTCCGCCAGCGCAGGCAGGTCGCGGCGGCTGGCGAGCCCGAAATGCGCCAGGAAGGCGGGGGTGGTCGCGTAGGTCAGCGGGCGCCCGGGCACCTCGCGCCGACCGGCGGGGCGCACCCAACCCGCCTCCAGCAGCACGTCGAGCGTCCCGCGCGCGGTCTGAACTCCGCGGATCGCCTCTATCTCCGCGCGACTGACGGGTTCGTGGTAGGCGATGATCGCCAACGTCTCGACCGCCGCGCGGCTGAGGCGGCGGGGCGCGTCCTCTTCTCGCCGCAACAGCCAGGCGAGGTCGGCGGGGGTCTGGAGGTGCCAGTGCCCGCCGCGCTCGACCAGCTCGATCCCGCTCCCCGCATGACGTTCGCGGATCGCAGAGAGCGCCGCGACGACCTCGGTTCGCTCGGTGCCGGTGCGCGTGGCGATCTCTGCCGGGGTGAGCGGGTCGGGGCTGGCGAACAGCATCGCCTCCACCGAACGCGCGAGCGGGTCCATGCTCACCGCGCGCCCCGCAGCAGCAACGGCGAAAACGCCTCCCCCTGACGCAGCGCCACGCGCCCCATCCGCGCGAGTTCGAGCGCGGCGACCAGCCCCGACGCCCGCGCAGAGCGCCGCCGCTGCGCGCTGCCGGCGGGCTCCACCGTGCGTTCGAGCGGGGTCCAGTCCGCGAGCCTGGGGAGCAGCCGTCGCAGCCGCCCTAGCGCATCCTCAAGCGTCACGACGTCGCGATGCTTGACCTGATGCAGGACCGGGCGGCGACGTTCTTCGATGTCGCCGAGCGCGCGGATGAGGTCGAGCAAACTCGTCTCCCACACGCGGTTGCGGATCACCGCCAGCCCTTCCGGTGCACCACGTGGGAAGGTGTCGCGGCCAAGGCGGTCGCGCGCCATCAGCCGCGCGCCTGCATCGCGCATCGCGGAGAGGCGAGCGAGGCGATGGCGCAGTTCCGCGGCGATTTCTTCGGGGTCCGGGTCCGGCTGCTCCTCGCGCGGCAGCAGCAACGCGGACTTAAGCTGCGCGAGCCACGCCGCCATCACCAAATGGTCCGCCGCCACCTCGATCGCGCGCGCGGCAGCATCGTCGAGGTAGGCGAGATACTGGTCGGTCAGCGCGAGGATCGAGATCTGCGCCAGGTCCACCTTCTGGGCGCGCGCGAGCGTCAGCAGCAGGTCGAGCGGCCCCTCCCACGCGTCGAATTCGAGGTGCAGGCGCTCGAGCGGCGCTGCGTTCAGGGCTTCGGTTTCGAACAGCTCGACGTTTTCCGCCATGCCCGCCGCTCCCCGTTTCAGGCGAGCGCGAGCAGACCGTCGCGCACCTCGGTCACTTCCGCCAGCCGGTCGGCGGAGAAGCCGCGCGCGCCAGCGATGCGCGCCATGGCGGCGTCGAGGCGGTGTTGCGCCAGAGCGGTCATGCGCCCCGCGACGCGCGCCGTGAGCTCGCGCATGTCGTCGATGTCGCCGTTGCACTGCAGCGCGATGTCGCAACCCGCGTCGAGCGCCAGCGCCGCACGCTCGCCCTTGCTGCCGGTAAGCGCGTGCATGTCGAGGTCGTCGGTCATCAGAAGCCCGTCGAATCCGACGCGGCCGCGAATGACGTCGGCGATCACCCGCGCGCTCTGCGTGGCGGGTCGCTCCGCGTCCCACACCGGATAGAGGACATGCGTGGTCATCGCCATCGGCGCCCAGTTGAGCGTGCGGAAGGGCGCGATGTCGCGCTCGAGCTCCGCCTCGCTCGCGTTGACGATGGGGAGTTCGTGGTGGCTGTCGACCTCGGCGCGGCCGTGGCCGGGGATGTGCTTGACAACGCCGACGACGCCCCCCGCCTCGAGCCCCTCGAGCACTGCGCGGCCGAGCGCGGCGACGCGCATCGGGTCATCGCTCATGGCGCGATCGCCGAGCGCGGCGTGCGTCCCCTCGGTCGCGACGTCGAGCACGGGGAGGCAGTTTACGGTGACCCCCACCTCCGCCAGCACCAGCGCGATCGCCTCCGCATTCGCCTTGGCCGCGGCGATGGCGCTGGAGGGGGCGCGTTCGTAGAGCGAGGCATAGGCGTTGCCGGCCGGAAAGCTGGGCCATTCGGGCGGCCGCATGCGCGCGACGCGGCCCCCCTCTTGGTCGATCAGGATCGGAAGGTCGGCACGCCCGGCGAGTTCCCGCAGCGCGTCGGTGAGCGCGCGGACCTGCGTGCGATCGACGATGTTGCGCGCAAACAGGATGTAACCGGCGGGCGCGGTGTCGCGGAACAGCGCGCGCTCCTCCTCGCTCAGCGAAGTGCCCGACAGGCCGAGGAAGGCGGGAGTGTGGATCGTCATGCGTCGGGGTTAGCAGCGCCCGTGCAGCGTGTCAGCGGGGCAGGAGTGGGCGACCGTCAGCGGACGATGCACGTCTCCCCCGCGACGCGCAGCCGTTGGCACAGCGTCGCCCCGCCCGCCGCGGTGAGCCGGTAGACGGTGCGGCCGTTGACGGTCGCGGGCGTGACGCTGTGACCGGTGTCCTTGAGCCATTCGAAGCGGCTCTGCAGCTGGCTCCAGGCGCGGTTCGCCGCGGCCTGATTGGCGAACGCGCCGAGCTGCGCGGTGCCCGCCGCGGGCGCTGCGGTGGGCGCAGGAGCAGCCTTGCTCACCGGGGTCGGAGCAGACGCAGGCACTGCATCGGCGCGCGTCACGGGCGCAGCGGCGGCAGCACCCTTAGGCGCGGGCATCGTGGCGGGCCGTTCAGCTTGTGCGATGCGCACCGGCGTCGGATTGGTGGGCGCTTCGGGGAGGCGCGAGGCATCGACATTCCCGGTCGGCGCCTGGCCTTCGGTCGCGGCGACCGCAGCATCCGCTTCGCCTTCGAAACGACCGCGTTCGGGCGCGGGCGGGCCCTTGTACGGACCCGCGGGCGCAGCGATAAGCGTGCCGTCGCCCTCGACCGCGCGGTTCTGCCAGGCGTAGAGCCCGCCGACGACGAGCCCGATCAGCGCCAGGCCCGCGACCACCAGCCCGATCAGCCGCCCCCCACTCGCGCCCTCCACCGGCTCGTCGCCCGCGGGTTCGAGCCACGGTGCCGCCGATGGCGCGTCGTGCGCGGTTTCGCCGAGCAGCGGAGCGTCCACCTCTCGCGTCTGGTCGAGGCGATAGGCTTCGTCCTCCGCCAGCGCCGGGTCGCGCCAGTCGGCGGCGGGCGGGAGGGGTTCATGGTCGCTGGCGTGGAGGCCATGCGCGATCTGGTCGCGGCGGTCGGCGCTGAAGCCGTGCGCCGGGGCATCGTCGGTGAAGCTCGACTGCGGGTGGTCGCCCACGGTCCGCGGCTCTTCGAACGATGACCAGCGCGGCTCCGGCCCCGCTTCTCTTTCGAACGGGCGATCGCCGTTCCCGCCGCCCTGGCCCTGGCTCTGGCTCTGCATCAGCGCATCTCCTCGACCGGCTCCACCCCCATCAGCGCCAAGCCGTTGCGCACAAGCTGCCCGATTGCGTCGGCCAAGAAAAGCCGCGCCGCCGTGAGCTCCGCGTCATCGGCCTGGACCGCACGACGCGCGGGATCGTCGTTGCCGGCGTTCCACCAACCGTGGAAAGCGCCGGCGAGGTCGCCCAGAAAGAACGCAATCCGGTGCGGTTCGCGTGCATTCGCCGCCGCCTCCACCACGCGCGGAAAGGTTGCTGCGAGCTTCACCAAGCCCAGCTCCTCTGTGTCGAGACGGGACAGATCGGGGTTCCGATCAACCACGATCCCGGCCTCCGCCGCGCGGCGGCCGAGCGATTTGATCCGCGCGTGCGCGTACTGGACGTAGAAAACGGGGTTGTCCTTCGACGCTTCGACCACCTTGGCGAAGTCGAAATCCATCATCGCGTCGGCCTTGCGGGTGAGCATGGTGAAGCGCACCACGTCCTTGCCCACTTCCCGCACCACGTCGGCAAGAGTCACGAAATTGCCCGCGCGCTTGGACATCTTGACCGGCACACCATCGCGCAGCAGCTGCACCATCTGCACGATCTTGACGTCGAAGCGCTTGGCCCCGCCCGTCAGCGCCTGCATCGCCGCCGCCATGCGCTTGACCGTGCCGGCGTGGTCGGCGCCCCAGATGTCGATCAGCGCGTCGACGCCCTCGGCCTTTTGCAGGTGGTAGGCGAGGTCGGCGCCGAAATAAGTCCAGCTGCCGTCGCTCTTCTTGATCGGACGGTCTTGGTCGTCGCCATATGCTGAGCTGCGGAACAGCGGCAGTTCGACCGGCTCCCAGTCCTCGGGCGTTTCGCCCTTGGGCGCCTCCAGCGTGCCGTCGTAGACGAGGTCGCGCGCGCGCAATTCCGCCTCCGCCGCGTCCGGTTTCCCCGCCGCCTGCAGCTCCGCTTCGGAGGAGAACAGGTCGTGATGAATGCCAAGAAGCGCGAGGTCGCTGCGGATCAGCTCCATCATCGCCGACACTGCGCGGGTGCGGAACAGCGGCAGCCACTCGGCCTCAGGCGCGGCCGCGTACGTGTCCCCGAACTCAGCGGCGAGCGCTTCACCGACGGGCTTCAGATAGTCGCCCGGGTAGAGGCCCTCCGCGACGTCGCCGACGCTCTCACCCAGCGCCTCGCGGTAGCGATGGTGCGCGGAGCGGGCGAGCACGTCGACCTGCGCGCCTGCGTCGTTGACATAATATTCGCGGACCACTCGATGCCCGGTGAAGGCCAGCAGGTTGGCGAGCGCGTCGCCCACCACCGCCCCGCGGCAATGCCCCATGTGCATCGGCCCGGTCGGGTTGGCGCTGACATATTCGATGTTGACCCCGCTCCCCCCGCCGAGGTCGGAGCGGCCATAGTCCGCGCCACCCGCGTGAATCGCGCGCAGCTCTTCCAGCCACGCACCGGGGGAGAGGGTGAGGTTGATGAAGCCCGGTCCCGCAACGCTCGCACGCTCGACGCGCGCATCGGCGGTGAGTTCTCGGGCCAGCGCCTCCGCCAGTGCGCGCGGGCTCGTGCCCGCGGGCTTGGCGAGCACCATGGCGGCGTTGGTCGCCATGTCGCCATGGCTCGCATCGCGCGGCGGCTCCACGGTCACGGCAGCTCGGTTGAGCCCGGCGGGGAGCGTGCCCGCGTCGGTCAAACGATCAAGCGCGCCATCCACCAGCGCGGCAATGTCGGAGAAAATCGGCATGGTTGGACCTGTCGGTTTGGCGCGGAGCCGATCCTTCCCGGAACGGGGAGGGGGACCATCCGCAGGATGGTGGTGGGGTCACGCCGCCTCGAACGCTCCGCAGGAGCTAGCCCATCGCGCCGGTGCCCCCCCACCCCCGACTGCGTTGGCGGTCCTCCTGCCCCGCCCCGGGGAGGATCGAGCCGTCAGCGCGTCACATTATAGGCGAGCTGGTCGCGCGTCAGCGCGAAGCCCAGGAATACCTCGAACGTCGCGCGGGCGACTGCAGCGCGCACCTCGGGATCGGCGAGCGGATCAACCGCCGCGTCCTGATCGCCCGCACGTCGCTGGCGGGTGATGCGCTGGCGGATGTCGTCGGACAGCGTCGCCGAGGCGCGGTCGACATAGGCGCCGACCTGGCCGCGCGCGGTGGCGCGGGTCTGCCCGTCCTCGAACCGCACGACAAGGCGGCTTTCGTCCTTGGAGACGATCTGCGTGCCGCCCTGCACGACCGCGCTGTAATAGGGGATCACGACCTCGCGCGCGGGGCCTGCTCGCAGCCGCGAAGCCACCACGTCGAAGCTCGTTGTCGAATAGACCTGCGCGCCGTCGGGGTTGCAGGTCGTGCGCAGGTTGGTGATCGCGGCGACCACGTCGATCGCGGCGGCGTCGCGGCTCTGCGGCGGATCGAACAGGGTGATATCGCCGGTGTGCGCCGGAATACCGACCGCCGGACAAACCGTGCGAGACGCGGTGATGCCGACGCCGCTGGTCACATCGATCTCACCATTGCGCGCGCACCCCGCGAGAAGCAGCGCCGTAGCGGCGAAAGCAAGCGGGGCGGTCAGACGGGTGAGCATGGCGGGCACGGCTTTCGTGACAATCGTTTGGCGGCCCGCTCCTTATCCCCCGCGCCGGGGGAGGGCAATGGCGGGCGGGGGACAGCGACCGGGTGGCCCGCTTGACCCCGAACGGCAGGCTTATAGGCTGCGAGGGAGGGGGATTGCCCGTGCTGAAGATGGTGCTCGCCGTCGTTTCATTGACGATTTGTTCGGTCGCCTGCGCTCGAACCGCGGAAGGAGACCCGAACCGCTTCGGCACCGACCAATGGTATCTGCCGGTCGAAACCGGTTCGGATGGCGTCGTGAAAGCGCGGTTGTTCGTCCACGAATATGGGCGCGGTGCGCCGGTAGTCGTCCTCCACGGCGGCTGGGGCGCCGAACATAGCTACATGCGTCCGCTACTCCTGCCATACGCGACCGGCACGCGTCGGATCGTGTTCTACGACCAGCGCGGATCGCTGCGATCGATGTGTAACGGCTGCGATCGCACGGTCAGCGCGCACATCGCCGATCTGGAGGCGCTGCGGCAGGCGCTGGGGCAGCCGCGGCTCACGATCGTCGCGCATTCGATGGGGACGTGGCTCGCCCAGGCGTACGCGCAGCAATACCCGGACAGGGTCGAAAAGCTGATCCTGCTGGGCGCCATGCGAGCGTTGGGTGACGGCCTCGACGATGCCAACCGTCGTGCCGTCGCCATGTCCCAGCGACCCGAGGTGCTGGCGCAGTTGGCCGCGGCGGGTATCGCGCCCGATGCCAACCCGGAACGCCTGCCCGGGCGGCAATATAGCGACGGCTGGAAGATCCGCTTTGCCGGCGTCAACCTCTTCGATCCGAGCCTGTGGCGTCGCCTCGAGGGCGGACGAGCGCTCTACGAGCAGGCCGTGGCCAACGGCATCGGCGAGACGATGGGCGACCGCTGGGACTTTCGCCCCACGCTCGCGCGGTTGCCCCGGCCGGTCGACGTCATCATCGGCGACCATGACTACGTCGATTGGGGTGCGACCCGCTGGACGGCACTGGCCGCCACGCCCCTCTCCAACGTGCGACTGACCGTCATCCCGCGCGCCGGGCACAGCGGCTGGTTCAAACAGCCCGAGGCCTTCCATCGCGCGCTGGAAGCAGCCCTTCGGCGTTGATTCAGTTCCCCCGCCCCCATCCTCTTGGAAGGGCGGAGGCAGACCGGGAGCGCTGGGGTCGGGCGATCAATACACGCGCGCCTTGGGCTTGATGTACTCGATGTCGTCGCTGAGCGTGTATTCGTGCACCGGGCGATAGTCGATTTTGACGTCGCTGCTGGCGCCGCCCCAGCCGGAGAACCACGCCACCGTGTGCTTCATCCAGTTCGCGTCGTCGCGGTTGGGGAAGTCTTCGTGCGCGTGAGCGCCACGGCTTTCCTTGCGGTTTTCCGCGCTCGCCATCGTCACCGCCGCTTGCGCCAGCAGGTTGTCGAGCTCGAGCGTTTCGACGAGGTCGGTGTTCCAGACGAGCCCGCGATCGGTGATGCGCACGTCCTGCATGCGCGCCACATTGTCGCGCATCTGCGCGACGCCCTCGCTCAACAGCGCACTGTCGCGGAACACCGCGCAGTGCTTCTGCATCGTCTTCTGCATGTTGAGCCGCACCTGCGCGGTGGAGGTGCCGCCGTTGGCGTGGCGGAAGCGGTCGACGCGCGCCAGCGGCAGGTCGGCCGCATCGCTGGGCAGGCTCTGGTGCGGGGTGCCGGGCTTGATCAGCTCCTTGAGCCGGTGCCCGGTCGCGCGACCGAACACGACGAGGTCGATCAGGCTGTTCGAGCCCAGCCGGTTCGCCCCGTGGACGCTGACGCACGCCGCTTCGCCAACCGCGAACAGGCCAGGGACGATCGTTTCGGGATCGCCGTTCTTGAGCGTCACGACCTCGCCCCAATAGTTACATGGGACGCCGCCCATGTTGTAGTGGACCGTCGGCGTCACCGGCAGCGGCTGGCGGGTGAGGTCGACGCCCGCGAAGATCTTGCCGCTCTCGGTAATGCCGGGCAGCCGCTCCGCCAGCACATTGGGGTCGATGTGGTCGAGGTGGAGGTAGATGTGATCCTTCTCCGGCCCCACCCCGCGCCCTTCGCGCATCTCCAGCGCCATCGAACGCGACACGACGTCGCGGCTGGCGAGATCCTTGGCGCTCGGCGCGTAACGCTCCATGAAGCGCTCGCCTTCGCTGTTGGTGAGGTAGCCGCCTTCACCGCGCGCGCCTTCGGTGATGAGCACGCCCGCACCGTAGATGCCGGTCGGGTGGAACTGTACGAACTCCATGTCCTGCAGCGGAAGCCCGGCGCGCAGCACCATCGCGTTACCGTCGCCGGTGCAGCTGTGCGCGCTGGTGGCGGTGTAATAGGCCTTGCCGTAGCCGCCCGTCGCGAGGACGACCGCGTGGCTGCGGAAGCGGTGGATGGAGCCATCCTCCATGCACATGGCGATGACGCCGCGGCATTCGCCGTCGACCATGATCAGGTCGAGCGCGAAATATTCGATGAAGAAGTCCGCAGCGTAGCGCAGGCTCTGCTGGTAAAGCGCGTGGAGTATGGCGTGGCCGGTGCGGTCGGCGGCGGCGCAGGTGCGCTGCACCGGCGGGCCTTCGCCCATGTTCTGCATGTGCCCGCCAAAGGGGCGCTGGTAGATGGTGCCGTTGTCGTTGCGGCTGAACGGCACGCCCGCATGCTCGAGCTCGATCACCGCCGCGGGCGCCTCGCGCACCATATACTCGATCGCGTCCTGGTCGCCGAGCCAGTCGGAGCCCTTGACCGTATCATACATGTGCCACGACCAGTGGTCGGGGGTGTTGTTGCCAAGGCTCGCCGCGATGCCGCCCTGCGCCGCCACCGTGTGGCTGCGGGTCGGGAACAGCTTGGTGATGTTGGCGGTCTTGAGCCCTGCTTCCGCCGCGCCCATCGTCGCGCGCAGGCCCGATCCGCCCGCGCCCACCACCACCACGTCATAGGCGTGGTCGATGATCTTGTAGGCGGGCTGGGTGGTGGCGTTACTGGCCGGCATTCGTGACCGCTCCGATGGCGATCTTGAGGATCGCGAACAGGGCGAAAATCATCCCGCCCCAGGTAAAGAAGATGTTGGCGACCAGGGCGGCCATCTTGGCGCCCTCGGCATGGACATAGTCCTCGATGAGGACCGTGAGGCCGAGCCGGATGTGCGTGAACACGCTGACCGCAAGCAGCGCCAGCGGCGCGGCGGCGAGCGGGGAGGAGAGCCAGCGATGCATCCCCTCGTAGGTCGAGACGTCGCCAAAGATCAGCGACGCGGCGAGCCAGGTCAGCAGCACTAGGTTGGCGACCGCGGTGATGCGTTGCAGCATCCAGTCGCGCGCGCCCTTCTTGGCGGACCCGAGCCCGCGGACCCGGCCGAGTTCGGTTCCGGCGCGGCTCACATTGCCCTCCAGAAAATGAAGCCCCAGATCAACGCGGTGACAATCGCCGGCGCAATCGCCACGACCCGCGCCCAGCTGCGATTGGTGGGGAGGGCGTAGCCCGCGCCGGTATCGAGCAGCAGGTGGCGGATACCGCTCGCGGCGTGCTGAAGGACGCCCCACGTCAGCAGGATCAGCACAACGCGTCCGGGCAGCGTGGTCGCGAGCTCCACGAAGCGCGCATATGCGCCTTCCCCCGCCGCAGCGCTTCCCAGCCAGCTGAGAAAGATCAGCGCGCCGCCGATCCCGAGGCCATCACCGGTGATGCGGTGGAGGATGGAGACCAGCATATGCGGTCCCCATTTATACACTTGCAGATGCGGTGCTGTCGGTCGCTTGCCGGCCACGGCCATGAACGCTCGTCCCCAAAAGGCTGGTTCGCGCGGGCGGCGCCCACGCAAAGCAAGCCCCGCCTTTAGCGCGGGGAGGCGCGGATGCAACGGCCCGGCGTGTCGCCGCGCGGGTCGGAGGACGGCTATGGCGCGGTTTGCTTGACGGGGCCAAGGTTACCGCCCCGCTAACCAATTGTTTACGCGCAGTCCGGCATGGCAGCTCCACCAAGTGGGAGGGGCCAAGTTTCATGAACAATCAGCGCGTCGATGTCGCGATCATCGGAGCCGGTCCGGCCGGACTGACGGCGGCGTACCTGCTGACGAAGGAGGGCTTTTCGGTCAGCGTGATCGAAAAGGACCCGGTGTATGTCGGCGGCATCAGCCGCACGGTGGAGCATGAGGGGTTCCGCTTCGACATCGGCGGGCACCGGTTCTTTTCGAAGTCGCGCGAGGTGGTCGATCTCTGGAATGAGATCCTGCCGCACGACTTCATCGAACGCCCGCGAATGAGCCGCATCTATTACGAGGGCAAATTCTACAGCTACCCACTGCGCGCGTTCGAGGCGCTGCGTAACCTCGGCATCTGGCGTTCGACCATGTGCATGGCGAGCTACGCTTGGGCACAGGTCTTCCCGAATCGCGAAGTGAAGAGCTTCGAGGACTGGACCTCGAACCAGTTCGGCAAGAAGCTCTATTCGATCTTCTTCAAGACCTACACCGAGAAGGTGTGGGGCATGCCCTGCAACGAAATGTCGGCCGACTGGGCGGCGCAGCGGATCAAGGGGCTGAGCCTCGGCAAGGCGGTCGTCGACGGGCTCAAGCGCAGCCTCGGGCTCAACAAGCGGCCCAACGATGGCATGGCGACCAAGACGTTACTGGAGAGCTTTCGCTATCCGCGCCTTGGGCCGGGCATGATGTGGGATGCGGCGCGCGACCATGTCGTCGCTGGCGGCAATCAGGTGATCATGGGCGCCGCGCTCAAGCAACTGCGCCAGTCGTCCGACGGCAGCTGGACGATGGTTGCCACCGGTGCTGAAGGCGACTTCGCGATCGAGGCGAGCCACGTCATCTCCTCGGCGCCGATGCGCGAATTGGCGGCGCGGCTCCATCCGTTGCCGCAGACGAGCTTCAACGCAGCGAAACTCAAGTACCGCGATTTCCTGACGGTCGCGCTGATGATCCGTTCGGAGGACCTGTTCCCCGACAACTGGATCTACATCCACGATTCGAAGGTAAAGGTCGGCCGCATCCAGAACTTCCGCAGCTGGTCGCCCGAAATGGTCCCCGACCCGAGCCTCGCCTGCGTCGGACTCGAATATTTCTGCTTCGAAGGTGACGATCTGTGGGACAGCTCCGACGAGGATCTGATCGCGCAGGCGACGCGCGAGATGGCGACGCTCGGGCTGTGCGATCCTGCGCAGGTGGTGGGCGGCGCGGTGGTGCGGCAGGAAAAGGCGTACCCCGTCTATGACGAGGATTACGCGAAGCACGTCGACGCGATGCGCGCGGAGCTCGACGCGAAATATCCGACGCTGCACCTCGTCGGGCGCAACGGAATGCATCGCTACAACAATCAGGATCACGCGATGATGACCGCCATGCTGACGGTCCGCAATATCATCGCAGGCGAGAAGCTCTACGATATCTGGCAGGTCAACGAAGACGCCGAGTATCACGAAGAGGGTGAGGAAGGCGCCGTCGATTGGGAGGGTCGCAAGGCCGCGCTCAATTCGGTGCGCGACGTGCCGACGCGGATCGATCGCGACGACGCTGCGGCCGCCGCCGCCCGCCGCGCCGCCTGACGCAGATGACTGCGGGGACGGGGGCGATGTCCTCGATCGCAGCACCGCTCAGTCGGCTGCTCGCCGCCACTTACGTCCGCTATCTGGGGGCGAGCGTGGTGGCGCTGGCGGCCGATGGGGGGAGCTACCTCGTCGCGCTTGAAGCGGGGGTGGCTCCGGTCGTGGCGGCGGTGCTCGGCTACACTATCGGCATCTTTGTGCACTGGTTGCTGTCGAGCCGGCTGGTGTTCGCGAGCGGGGCGCGTGACTTCGCGCATCGCCGCAACCGCCAGCGGTCGCTGTTTGTCGGCTCAGCGCTGATCGGTCTCGCACTGACGGGCGCGGTGGTGGCGATCACCACGCAGCTGGGGCTCGACCCACGACTGGCCAAGCTGGTGGCGATCGTGGTCAGCTTTCAAGCGACCTACTTCCTGCGCAAGATGGTGGTGTTTCGATGAACGACGTCGCGACCGGCGCCCGGCGCCGGTCGGCCTGGCCGGCAGTGATCATCGCCGCGTTGGTCGCGTTTACCATGCTCGGCATGGGGGATTGGGCCGATCTGTGGACCGGCGATCTCGCTGACGCCGACGATCACCTGCGCATCGTTCAGATCCGCGACCTCCTCGCCGGGCAGCCATGGTTCGACACTGTCCAGCATCGCATCAACCCGCCGTTCGGGGGGCAGAGCCACTGGTCGCGCTTCATCGACGCGCCGGTCGGTGCGCTCGTTACGCTGTGCCAGGCGCTGCTGGGGCCGCAGGTGGGCGAGCGGGTGGCGATGCTGACTTGGCCGTTCCTGCTGCTGATCGCGACCTTCTTCGCGCTCGACCGGGTACTCCGGCGGGTCGGTGACGACTGGGTGCGCTGGGTCGGGCTTGGCGTTGCGAGCATCAGCTGGCTGGCGATTTTCCAATATCTTCCCTTTCGCATCGACCACCACAGCGCCCAGCAGCTGTGCTTCGCCATTGCGTTTGCCTGCATCGTCGGGCGCCGCGATCGGCGCAGCGCGGCGCTTGCCGGCGTGGCGATGGCAATGCAGGCCAGCATCTCCATCGAGGGGTTGGCGCACATCATCATCGTCGGTGCGCTATTCGGCGCGCGCTGGCTGATGACCGGCCGCGAGGGGGAGCGGCTGCGCGCTTATGTCTGGGCGACCACCGCCGCGCTGTTCGCCTTCACCTTGATCAGTCGCGGTCCGGGGGTCGCGCTGGCGAGCCAGTGCGATGCGATTTCGGCACCGTATCTCGCGCTGATGGCGGCACTCAGCGTGCTGCTGTGGCCCACCATGTGGCTCGCTGAGCAGCGTCCGGGCCTGCTCCCGCGCCTTGCCGCGCTTGGCGTGTCGGGGGCGGTCGCGGTGGGGGCGATGGGGCTTGTCGAGCCGCTCTGCTACGCTGGACCTTTCGCGGCCCTGCCACCCTATGTCCGGCAGTTTTGGTACAATAACGTGCTGGAGGGGCTGCCCGTCTGGCAACAACCGCGTGACGCGCTCGCCATCATCGTGGTGCCGCCGCTGGTGGGCCTCATTGCGACTGCGCGATCTTATCTGCGCGCGCGGGGCTCGCAAATGGAGCGGACCTGGTTCGAACTGCTGTTCCTCGCCATCGCCTGCACCACGCTTGGGGTGCTGGTCATGCGCGCGATGAACATCGCGATGTTCGTAGTTATGCCGGGCGTCGCCTGCACCATTGTCGATCTGTGGCGAGCCTCGCGCAGGCAAACGAACTCGGCGCGCCGGGTGATCGGCGTGATACCGGCATTGCTGTTCGTCCCGCCGGTCGCTGCCGCGATCGCCGAACTGCCGTTGCGCAACGCGGCGGCGGTCACTGAAGAGCCGGATTCGTCGTCATGCACCATCGCAGCGGTGCGCGGACTGTTCGCCCCGCTCGGCGATGCGCTGGTGTTTACGCAGATCGACATCGCGCCAATGGTGCTTGCCGTCAGCGACGTAAAGGTCGTCGCGACCGGTCATCACCGGAACGCCGCCGCAATGGAGCGGGTGATGCGCGCCTTCATGAGCGATGCCGCCACTGCTCGCAGCCACATCGGAGACGCGCCGTATCTCCTGTTCTGCCCCGGCTTGCCCGAACCGCGAAACTATCGCGAGCATAGTTCCCGCGACTCGCTGGTTTGGCGGCTATCGTCGGGCCGGCCGCCGGAATGGCTGGAGCGGATCAACGCGCCCACGCCGGGCGGTCCGCAGCTTTATCGCGTGTTACCCGCGCGTTAAGCGGTCAGCGCCGCCGCGCGTAGAGCAGCGCCGCCACGAGCGCCGCGGAGCCGATGCCGATGCCAGCCGCGGTCTTCCAACCGAGATGGTGCTTGTCGCCGGCTGCGGGCGCAGCGGCTTTGGTCGATCCCTCGCGCACCTCGTTGGCGGTGCGCGCAACCTGCACCGTGGTGTTCTCCCCGTCGCCGCCGTTGGTCGCCGCGTGCGGTTCAGTCGCGGCGGTCTTGGTCGGTTTACTCATGTCGGCCACTCCTGTCAGGCGAGCGCCTGGGCAAGCGGAACGTGGGAGCGGCCCAGTGCGTCGGCAACCGGCGCGCAGACGATCTGCCCGTTCCACACGTTGAGCCCCTCAGCGAGGTGCGCATCCCCTCGCAGCGCGGCCTGCCAGCCGAGGTCGGCGATACGCAGAGCATGTGGCAGCGTCACGTTGTTGAGCGCATAGGTCGAAGTTCGCGCGACTGCGCCGGGCATGTTGGCGACGCAATAATGCACGATGCCGTCGACAACGTAGGTCGGGTCGCTGTGCGTCGTCGCGTGGCTCGTTTCAAAGCAGCCGCCCTGGTCGATAGCGACGTCGACCAGCACCGAACCTGCGCACATCGTCCCCAACATCTCGCGCGTGACGAGCCTGGGTGCCGCCGCGCCCGGAACCAGCACCGCGCCGATCACCAGGTCCGCCTCCGCCACGCATTCCGCGATGTTGGCGGCGTTGGAGAAGCGGGTCTTCGCCCGCGATTCGAAGTGGATGCCGAGCCGCTCGAGCACCTCCGGATCGCGGTCGAGGATGGTCACGTCGGCGCCAAGTCCCACCGCCATCTGCGCGGCGTTGAAGCCGACGACGCCCCCGCCGATCACCGTCACCTTGCCCGGGGCGACGCCCGGAACGCCGCCGAGCAGCACTCCGCGCCCACCGTGCGCCTTTTCAAGCGCGGTCGCGCCCGCCTGGATCGACATGCGTCCCGCGACCTGACTCATCGGCTTGAGCAGGGGCAACCCGCCGCTGCGGCCGGTGACGGTTTCATAGGCGATGCCGACGACCTTGCGCTCCAGCAGCTCCTCTGTCTGTTCGGGGTCGGGCGCGAGGTGGAGGTAGGTGTAGAGGATCTGCCCTTCGCGCAGCATCGCGCGTTCGACCGCCTGCGGCTCCTTCACCTTCACGATCATTTCGCACTCGGCGAAGATCGTCGCGGCGTCGGCGACGACCTTGGCGCCCGCCGCCTCGTAATGGCGGTCGGTTGCGCCGATGCCCCCGCCGGCGCCGGTTTCCACCCAAACCTCATGCCCGTGGTGGACCAGCTCACGCGCGCTTTCGGGGGTGAGGCCCACGCGATATTCGTGGTTCTTGATTTCCTTGGGGCAGCCGACGCGCATCCGTATCTCGCCATGTTGCTGAATGTTGGCGCCGCCCTAGCCGTCGCGGCGACGGTTCGGAACCCCGCCGATGGCTTACGCTCGATTAACCATCGCCGGTTAGGGTGAGGTTGAGCAGCAAAAGGCCGTTACTGATATGCGCAAAGTCCTCGCCTCGACCGGGTTTGCCGAGGTTCCGCCGATCGACATCAAGGAAAAGCTGATCGAATTCGACCCGGCGGGGAACCTGCATGAGCGCAGCCGTCGGCTGGCCGAGTGCATGGCGGGTAACGAACGGCGGATCGCGGATCGGTTCTGGGAAAGCTTCAATGCCACGCTTCCTTCCGAAAAGCGCTTCACCGGCGACGCGCTGCAGGCAATGGTCGCGACCACCGAAGCCTATATCGCTGCGAAGTTTCAGCGCCCGACCGAACAGGACTGGGCGACGATGGCATGCGGTTTCGCCTTGCAGTCAATGCAGCTTGGATCGCCGATTGGCCGGATCCTCAACGGGATGTCGGGGAGCTATCGGGAGACCATCCGGCTCGTCATCGCCTATGCTGGCGACGATCGCGACCTCCTCAAAGACCTGATGCATATCAACATGCATCTGTCGCTGCTCGAATCGGATCTGCTCACAAGCTATCGTGAGAAGGTCAGCAGCTACGTCGCGCGCGAGGAGCGCAAGGACCTCGCTCTTCAATTCGAGACGACGATCGCGAGCGGTATGCTTGGCGCGTCGGCGGTCGGTGCGCAGCTCGGCGGGCAGACGAGCGCTGCTGCCGAAGCGGCGCGCGGCATGCTCAGCAAGGCGTCGGAAGTGGCCGCCGCCGCGGAGCAGTCGGCGCTCGCCATGCGCGAAGCAGCGCACACCGCGGCCGGGCTGATCCGCGCCATCGACACTACCCGCAGCGAAGTGGAGAGCGCCTCGGCCATTGCCGATCGCGCCGCCGAACAGGCGCAGACCGCCCTCGAAACCTCAACGGTGTTGGCGGACCACGCACAGACGATCGAGTCGATCCTGGCCCTGATCCGCGATGTCGCCGGACAGACCAACCTCCTCGCGCTCAACGCGACCATCGAAGCAGCGCGCGCGGGCGACGCCGGCCGCGGTTTTGCGGTCGTGGCGCAGGAGGTGAAGAGCCTCGCCAACCAGACCAGTCGAGCGACCGACGAGATCGCCGCCAAGATTGCCGCCATTCAATCGGCAACGCGCACCACGCTCGATGCGAACAGCTCGATCCGTGAGACGGTGGACGAGGTGAAAGCGTTCGCCGCCCGTATTCGCGAGGCGATGGACGTGCAGGCGCGGACCGTCACCCATATCACTGCGGCTGTGGACGAAACCGCGCTCGCAGCCGATTCGATGTCGGGCACGATCGCCTCGATCCGCACCGACACGCATCAGGTGGTGGACGATATCAGCGCGATCGAATCGGGGTTCACCTCGGTCAACGGCAGCTTTGCCGAGCTGTCGCGATCGGCGAGCGTGTTCACCCGCCGCGTCGCGTGAGGGTCCGTTCGAGCGCGTCACGCCACGCCGTGAGGCGCGCGTCGCGAACCTCGCTCGCCATCTTCGGGTGAAAACGGACGGAGGCGCCGCGCATCGCCGTGGCAGCGTCCTCGAGCGAAGCGAACCGTCCGCAACCGACCCCGGCGAGCATCGCCGCGCCAAGCGCGGTGGTCTCGACCATCGCCGGCCGCTCGACCTCGATCTCCAGCACATCGGCCAGATCCTGGGCGAGCCAGTCGTTGGCGATCATCCCGCCATCGACGCGCAACTCGCTCCACGCCGCGCCATCGGCGGCAAAGGCGCGCATCAGATCGTGCACCTGGTGCGCCATCGCCTCCAGGCTGGCTCGAGCGACATGCGCGCGGGTGGCGGCGAAGCTTAGCCCGTGGATCGCGCCGCGTGCGTCTGCGTCCCAGTGCGGCGCCCCGAGCCCGGCAAGCGCGGGCACCACCACCACGCCGCCGTTATCCGACACGCTACGCGCGAGCGCCTCGCTCTCCGCGCTGTCCTTGAGCAGGCCGAGGCCATCGCGCAGCCACTGAATCAGGCTCCCCGCGACGAATAGTGACCCTTCGAGCGCATAGTGCCGTTCGCCTGCGACCTCATGCGCGATGGTGGCGAGCAGGCGGTGTTCGGATGCCGGACGCTTTCGCCCGGTCGCGGCGAGGATGAACGCGCCGGTGCCGAATGTTGCTTTCACCTGGCCGGCGGAGAAGCAGCCCTGCCCGATCAGCGCCGCTTGCTGGTCGCCCGCAAGGCCAGCGATGGGGATGGCAGCGCCGAACAGTGCCGGATCGGTCGCGAGGCCCAGCGGCGTCGAGCCGACGATCTGCGGCAACGCGCGCCGATCGATCCCGAGCAGGTCGAGCATCCCGCCATCCCAGTCGCGCCCGTCGAGCGCCAGCGCCATCGTGCGGCTGGCGTTGCTGACATCGCTGACATGCGCCCCGCCGGTCAGACGGTGCACGAGGTAGCTCTCGACCGTCCCCACGGCGAGGCGGGCCCCCGCTGCGCGCAGCTGCGGCCAATGCTCGAGCGCCCAGGCGATCTTGCTCGCGCTGAAATAGGGGTCGAGCAGCAGCCCGGTGGTCGCCTGCACGCGACGCTCCTCGCCAGCGTCGCGCAGCGCGGTACAGGCGTCGGCGGTGCGGCGGTCCTGCCAGACGATCGCCGGAGCGAGCGGCGCGCCGGTGACGCGATCCCAGAACAGCACCGTCTCACGCTGATTGGTGATGCCGATCGCGGCGATGCGCGTCGGCCCGCCAGCAGCATTCACCATCACGCGCGCGCAGGCGAGCGTTGCCTGCCATATCTCCTCGCCGTCCTGCTCGACCCAGCCGGGCTGCGGGTAGCTTTGACGGATCGCGCGCTGCTCGACCGCGCGCACCCGCCCGTCGGGCGCAAACAGCATTGCGCGAGTCGAGGTCGTGCCTTCATCGATGACCAGGATCGGGCGGTCGTCGCTCAAGGAATCAGCACTCCGGGGTTGAGGATGCCGCTGGGGTCGAGCGCGGCCTTGAGCGCGCGCAGCAGCGCGATGCGCTCAGGCGGGTCGGTGCGCGCGAGCAACGCCACCTTGTCGCGCCCGATGCCATGTTCCGCGCTGATGGAGCCGCCGCGTTTGATCGCCTCGGCATAGACGAGAGCGCTCGCCGCCTCGCCATGTTCGGCGATCCAGGTGGCGGCGTCGCCGCCCGCGGGCGGGCGGACGTGGAAGTGGATGTTGCCGTCGCCGAGGTGACCGAAGGCAAGCGTCGACGTTCCGGCGAAAGCCGCCTCGACCACCACAGGCGCGCTGTCGATGAAGTCGGGCATCGCCGCCACCGGCACCGACACGTCGTGCGGAATCAGCGGGCCGAGCGCGCGCTGCGCTTCGGGGATCGCTTCGCGGATGCGCCACAGCGCGTCGGCGGCGCCCTCACTCGGCGCGAGCGCCGCATCGGTGGCGAGCCCGGCTTCGATTGCGTCCGCGAGGGCGGCCTCCAGCGCCGGGGCGGGGGAGGGGGCTCCCGCGACGCTCACCGCTTCGACCAGCACATGCCAAGGGGAGGGGCTCGAAAGCGGCGCTCGGGTGCCGGGGACGTGCTCCAATACCATCGCCAGCCCGCGGTCGGGGATGAGTTCGAACCCCTCCAGCATTGTGCCCAACTGTCCATCGAGCGCCCGCAGCAACTCGAGCGCGACGTGCGGGGAGGGGGCGGCGACCCACGCCACCGCTCGCTCGGCCACGGCGGGCTTGAGCGCAAGAGTGGCGGCGGTGACGATGCCGAAAGCACCCTCGCCACCGATGAACAATTGCTTGGGGTCAGGGCCGCGATTGTCCTTGGCGAGCGGCGCCATGAGGTCGAGCAGCGTCCCGTCCGGGCGCACCACCTCCAGCCCCAACGTCAGCGCGCGCATCGTGCCGTGGCGCAGCACCTGCGTACCGCCCGCGTTGGTCGCGACGAGCCCGCCGACGGTCGCGCTGCCCTTGGCGCCGAGGCTGAGCGGGAAGCGCAGGCCTTCGCGCGCCGCCGCGTCGTGCAGTTTTTCGAGGATGACGCCCGCCTGCGCTCGCGCCGTATGCGCAGCTGCGTCGATGGTGAGCGTGTCCATCCGCCGCAGCGATAGCAGCAGCGTCTCTCCTGTAGGCGGCGGGGTGGCGCCGGCGACCTGGCTGGTGTTGCCGCCCTGCGCGGTGATCGCGACGCCATGCTCCCCGGCGAGGCGGACGATCGCCTGCACTTCGTCAGTGGAGCGAGGGCTCACTATCGCTAGCGCCGTGCCGTGCACACGCCCGCGCCAGTCGGTGAGCCATGGCGCCATGTCGTGCGGGTCGGTCGTGACCCGCCCGGGCGGAAGGGCGCGCTCGAGCGCGGCGAGGATCGGGTGCGACATGCGCGCCTTTGAAGCCAGGCGAGGGGTCGGTGCAAGGGGGCGTAGCGAGCCCCCCGCGCACCTTGCTTTTTGCGGGCCTCGCGGCTAGGCAGCGAGCGTCTTCGGCGCGATCGCGTGCCTTGCGGCGCGCCCATTTTGAGTGCCCATGACCGACGGCTCACCCCCCACTTTCGCCGACCTCGGCCTGTCTGACGAGCTGCTCGCGGCGGTGACGGCGTCGGGTTACACGCACCCCACTCCCATCCAGGCCGCGGCGATCCCGCAGGTGCAGATGATGCGCGACCTGATCGCGATCGCGCAGACCGGCACCGGCAAGACGGCGAGCTTTGTGCTGCCGATGATCGACATCCTGTCCGCCGGCCGGGCCCGCGCGCGCATGCCGCGCAGCCTGATCCTCGAACCCACGCGCGAACTCGCCGCGCAGGTCGCCGAGAATTTCGAGAAGTACGGCAAGAACCACAAGCTTTCGATGGCGCTGCTGATTGGCGGCGTGCAGATGGGTGATCAGGTGAAGGCGCTCGAAAAGGGCGTCGACGTGCTCATCGCGACCCCCGGGCGGCTGATGGACCTGTTCGGGCGCGGCAAGATCCTGCTTACCGCGGTCGAGCTGCTGGTCATCGACGAAGCCGACCGCATGCTCGACATGGGGTTCATTCCCGACATCGAGGAAATTTGCCGCAAGCTGCCGAAACAGCGCCAGACGCTCCTGTTTTCGGCGACCATGCCGCCGCCGATCAAGAAGCTCGCGGATCAGTTCCTCACCAACCCGCGTTCGGTGGAGGTCGCGCGCCCGGCGTCGACCAACCTCGACATCACGCAGGCGCTGGTGATGGTCGATGAACGCAAGAAGCGCGACGTGCTGCTGCAGCTGCTCGACCATGATCCGAAGATGACGACGATCATCTTCTGCAACCGCAAAACGACCGTGCGCGACCTCGCCAAGACGCTCAAGCGGGAGCGGTTCAAGGCGGGCGAAATCCACGGCGACATGGACCAGTCGGACCGCATCAAGGAGCTGGAGCGCTTCAAGGCGGGGGACATCAACATCCTCGTCGCGTCGGACGTCGCCGCGCGCGGGCTCGACATCAAGGGCGTGAGCCACGTCGTCAACTACGACACCCCGTGGCATCCCGATGATTACGTCCACCGCATCGGCCGGACGGGCCGCGCGGGGGCCAAGGGCGACGCCTACACCTTCGTCACCGACAAGGACGAGGAGGCAATCGCCAACGTCCAGAAGCTGATCGGGGTAAAGATCCCCGTCAGCGACCGCTTCGGCAAGACGGCGAAGAAGGGCGACATGCCGCGCGAGGAAGCGCCGAGCGAGGAAACTCGACGCGACGAACCTCGCCGTGAAGAACGTGCGCCCGCCGCACGCTTGGAGCGCAGGCCGCGCCGCGCTGCGCAGTCGGAGGAGTCCGCAGCGGCTTCGGCGCGGGAACCGCAACGCGGACGTCGGGGCGACGGACCTGCGCGCGAGGATCGCGACGCGGCTTTCGAAGCGCCGCTCAGCGAGGATGCGGTCGCCGACTGGAACGGCCCGCGCCCCGGCTTCCTCGACTTCAGCGCGACCTAATCTTCGCGCAGCGCGGCCAGGATGCGCGCGCGCAGCCAGTCCCGCGCCGCGTCGTCGGCGAAGCTGTGGCTGGCGCTGTCCACGCGTTCGATGCGCAGGCCGGGGAGGCGGATCGTCCGCTCGAACTCGCGCGCAATACGGTCGCGGCTCGCGAGCAAGATGCGCACATCGCCGCCATTGGCAAGTGCGGCGAGCAGTCGTTCCGCCACCGCTGCAGGGGGCGCGTCGGGCTGGCGGGCACGGGCGATGCCCTTGGCGAGCTTGCCCAGATCGACGCCGCCACGCAGCAACCGCCACCATTCGGAAGGCTGCGTAAGTTTCGCGAGGTAACGCGCGCGTACTTCGGCGGGTGATGGGAGCGGCGTCGCGGCCTCGTCGCCCGGCGCCCCGTCGCCCTCATCCTCCAGCGTCCACGGATTGCCAAGCAGCAGGCGGTCGATGCCCGCGGCGTTCGCGAACAGCGCCAGCGCCGTCGCCGAATCGCAATTGCCGAATGCCACCAGCCGTGTGACTTGCGGGCAAGCCTCGCGAAACGTTCGCGCGGCGGCCGCAATGTCTGGTTCTGCGGAGAGATACTCGCGGTTTTCCCCCTCGCTGTCGCCGATCCCGCGCCGGTCGTAGCGGAACACCGGCCAGCCCTCCGCCGCGACCGTCCCTGCCAGCTCCGCCATGCCGCGATGCGCGCCGCAGCGGACTTCGTTGCCGCCGGAAACGATCAGCAACCCCGTCGACCCTGCCGCGCGGTCGAGCGTCGCAGCGCATCGGCTGCCGTCGACGTCGAACCAGACGATTTCTCTCTGCGGCGAGGGTGGTTTGGGCTCGGGCGCGCTGGTCGGCGGGGTCGCGAGGGCCGCGAGGGTCGCGAGTTCCTTTCCCCAATTCGCGAGATCGGCCGCCATCGCTTCCGCCATCGCGCGATCCTCGCCGGGCTGGCTGCGCAGCCACAGCGCGGAGCCGTTCATTTCGGCGGGTGTCACCTCGCGCACCGGCGAAACTGCGACGGGTGTCGCGCGGTCGAGCTGATCGAGCATCGCGCCCGACAGGCGGTAGCCGCCCAGTTCGACAGGCGCAGCGGCTGCGTCGCGGCGCAGGCTGTCGGCAGTCGTCGTTCGCCCGCCCTCCTTGTCCCCCGCGATGCGTGTGCGCAGGAGCGCGCGAACGAGGCTCGCGCCCGCAACGGGGCTCATCCGCCACCAGCCGAGCGCGCCCTCCACCGCATCGTCGATCAGCGCGCCGCCGCGCCAGCTCGCGACGATCAACGGACGTTCGTTTCGGGCCAACTCGCGCAGCCCTTCGCGCCACAGCTCAAGCGTCGCCGCTTCGTTCGGAAGCAAGCTCTCGCCCTGCGCGGGAAGGTCGGGGAGCAGGCTCGCCACGCCTTGGTCGGCGAGCGCGCGCATGGTCATCGCGAGCGTGCGGCGCATACGGTTGGCTTCATCGAACAGCGGCGGGATCAGCAGCACCCGCCAGCGCGCATCACCCGGGCCGAAGCGCAGCGCCGGGACGCGCTCGTTCACCCTGCGAGCTTGCCCGCGACGAAGCTGCGCAGCGCGCCGAAGGTCTCGAACATCTCGATGTCGACCTCATCATCGTCGACAACGATGCCGGTGCGATCCTCCAGCTCTGTGAGCAGCGTCGCAACCGCCATCGAATCGAGCTCGGGCAACGCTCCGAACAGCGGCGTTTCGGCGTCGAAGGCCGCGACACGCGCCGCGTCGATGCCGAGCAGGTCGGTCAGTACGCCCCGCAGCGCCGTATCCGCACGCTCGTACTGGTCCCCGCTCATCGCTGCTCCCTCGTCCTTGGTCACGGCGGCGCGCGCTATCCGACTGGAGCGCGGCTCGCAAGGCGCAGCCGGGGCTCAAACCTTCGCGCCACCAGCTTCGCCGCCGCCTTCGCGAGGCCGGGCCAAGCCCCGATCCTGCGCGGGTTGTGCGCGCTGATGGTGTAGAGCGGGCGGGCGTCGTCGGACCATTGCTTCTTGTAGGGATCATCGCCGGTGCCGAAGTCGATCGTCCGCACCCCCTCCGCCACGCACGCTGCGGCGAGCGCGTGGGTGAGCAGCGTTCCGGGCGAACGGCGGTCATGTTCAGGCCGATGCGCCAGCTTGTGAATGAAAGCCGTGTCGCCTTCGACCGTCCAGAACTGCGCGGCGATCACCTCGCCCTCCCACTCGAGCAGCCCCAGGCGCATCTGCCCACGCGCCGCCTCGCCCGCCGCGAACTGGCGGAGGAGGTCGGGGCGACCCTCCGGGCATTTCCAGCTCGAAGCATAGACGGCTTCGAACGCCGCCCAGTCGTCATCGGTGAAATCACGCTCGATGCGGATGGCAATCGCCGGATCGCGGCCCTTGCGTTTGACGGTCGAGCGCATCTGACCTGGGCGTTTGGCCCACCACGCCTCGAAGCCCTGGTCTCCGATCAGCAGCCGGTGATTGGCCCCCGTCGCCTCCGCCTCCACCAGCCAGCCCGCGCGGCGGAGTGCGGTCACGATCAGCGCGCAGTCCTCCTCGCGCACGGGTTCGAGCCGCAACTGCCCGGTGCGAAGCGCGAGCTCTCGCGCGGCGTCGCAGGCGAGGGGGAGGCGCTGATGATCGTCGCCGCACGTCTCCGGCCGCCAGGCAAAGCTGTACCAGTTCGTGAGCGAATGCATCGCGCGCCCCACCGATGGCGTCGCCATCATCCACCACTGCGAGGCGCCTTCGCGGCGGGATACCACGACCTCCGGCCGCTCCCCCGGGGGGAGGGCGCCCGCCAGCAGCGCGAACCATTCGAGGCGGCTGAACGGCCCGAGCCCGCCCGCGGCGCGCGTGTCGAGGATGCTGGCCCCTGCGGCAATGGCATCATCGAGGTTCAACTGATATTCACCCTTTTGCCCCACCCGATCGCCCTTGCCTGGCGAGAGTCGGGTGGCTCATCATATCGCACTATCGCGGGAACCTATGGCCGAATTGTTAAGCGTCGCTGCCAGCCCGATCGATCATGTGCTGGCCGGGGCGCCCGATGCGCCTGCGTTGCTGTTGCGCGATCGGACGCTCGACTATCGCGCGCTGGAGGGGGCGGTCGGACGCGTCGCGGCGTGGCTGGCGGATCGCGCCGAGCCCGGATCGCGCGTCGCGAGCTGGTTGGGGAAGGGCGCCGTCGCGGCGGTCCTGCCGCTCGCCGCCCCGCGTGCCGGGCTGGTGCACGTGCCGATCAACCCACTGCTCAAGCGCGGCCAGGTGCAGCACATACTCGCCGACTGCGGGGCGACGCGGCTGATCACCAACGCGGGCCGCGCGGCGAGCCTGCAGCCGGGCGACCTCCCCGCCGCCACGCACCTCGCAGAAGAGCAGATGGTGGAGGAGGTGCTGTTGGGGAGCGGCCGCGCGCTCCCCCGGTCGTCCGCCGACCCGTCGGCGCTGGCGGCGATCCTTTACACTTCGGGCTCCACCGGGCGGCCCAAGGGCGTGATGTTGAGCCATGCCAACCTGTGGCTCGGCGCGGACAGCGTCGCGCGCTACCTCGGCCTCACGGCGGAGGATCGCGTGCTGGGGGTGCTGCCGCTGTCGTTCGACTATGGGCAGAACCAGCTGCTTTCGACCTGGCGCGCGGGGGGTAGCGTCGCTCCGCTCGACTACCTCAACGCGCGTGATGTGATCCGCGCGGTGGAGCGGTTTGAGATCACCACGCTCGCCGGAGTGCCCCCGCTGTGGGTGCAGCTGCTCGACAGCGAATGGCCCGATGCGACGGCCGCGCGGCTGCGGCGGCTGACCAACAGTGGCGGCGCGCTGACCCGGCGGCTGGTGGCGGAACTTCGTCAGCGGTTCCCCAACGCTCGGCTGTTCGCAATGTACGGCATCACCGAAGCGTTCCGGTCGACCTACCTCGAGCCCGAGCTGATCGACGCTCGCCCCGAATCGATCGGCAAGGAAATTCCGCACGCGGAGGTGCTGGTGGTGCGCCCCGACGGCACGCTCACCGACCCGGACGAGGCGGGGGAGTTGGTGCATTGCGGCCCGCTCGTCGCGCAGGGCTACTGGAAGGACGAGCAGCGCACCGCGCAGCGTTTCCGCCCCGCGCCCGCGGCCTCTCGCTATGGCGGGATGGCGGTGTGGACCGGCGATAACGTCCGCCGCGACGCGGAGGGGTTCCTGACCTTCATCGGCCGCGATGACGAGATGATCAAGGCGAGCGGCAACCGCATCAGCCCTACCGAGATCGAGGAGGCGGCGGAGGCGACGGGCCTCGTCTCCGAAGCGGTCGCGTGCGGAGTCAGCGATCCCGTCGGCGGTCAGGCGATCGCGCTCACCGTGCGGCCGCGGGGCGAGGTCGAAGGCGACTTCGAGGCGGAGCTGCGCGCTGCGCTGCGCGCGACGCTCCCTAACTTCATGCAGCCGCGCGACATCATCCTTCGCTCGGAGATGCCGCGTAACGCCAACGGCAAGCTCGACCGCGTCACCATCTGCGGCGACATGCGCACCCGCATCGAGGCGGCGACGTGAAGGCCAAACCGCACGGCCCGATCCCGCCCGGCTATCGCGCCGGCGACGACGGCGTGCTGCGTATCGGCGGCATGAGCGCGCTCGCGCTGGCGAAGCAGGGGACGCCGCAGTTCGTCTATGACCTGGGGCTGGTGACGCAGCGCGTGCGCGACCTGCGCGCGGCGATGCCCGCCAGCCTGTCGATCCACTATGCGATCAAGGCCAACAGTCATCCCGATTTGTTGAGCGCGATGGCGGGGCTGGTGGACGGCTTCGACGTCGCTAGCGGCGGTGAGCTGCACAAGGCCGTGGCCGCGGGCATGGCGCCGCAGCGCATCAGCTTCGCCGGGCCCGGCAAGCGTCACGAGGAACTGAGCGCCGCAATTCGCGCAGGCGCCACCATCAACCTCGAAAGCGAAGGCGAGGCGGAGCGCGCACTGCATATCGGCGAAGCGCTCGGGGTGGCGGCGCAGCTGGCGGTGCGGGTCAACCCGGACTTCGAGCTCAAGGGCTCGGGAATGCGCATGGGGGGCGGGGCCAAGCCGTTTGGCATCGACGCCGATCGCGTACCCGCACTGATCCGCCGCATCGCGGTTAGCGCTGCCGATTATCGCGGGCTTCACATCTTCGCGGGCAGTCAGGCGCTAGACCCCAAGGCGCTGATCGAGGCGCAGGCCAACACGCTGGCGCTGGCCGCGCGACTGTCGGAGGCGGCGGGGGTTGCGCCGCCCCACCTCAACCTCGGCGGCGGGTTCGGCGTTCCCTATTTCGCGGGTGACTTAGCGCTCGACGTCGCCGCCATCGGCGCGGCGCTGGAGCGGGAGCTCAAAGCGCGGGCGCCAGTGCTCGCCGACACGCATATGGCGATCGAGCTCGGGCGCTATCTGGTGGCGGAGGCGGGGGTGTATCTGACCCGCATCGTCGATCGCAAGACGAGCCATGGTGAGACTTTTCTGGTGGTCGACGGGGGGCTTCACCATCAGCTCGCCGCGAGCGGGAATTTTGGCACCGTCATTCGCCGTAATTACCCGATCGCATTGGCCGACAGGTTCGCTGCGCCGGCTGAGGAGGTGGTGCATGTCGTCGGCTGCCTCTGCACCCCGCTCGACCGGCTGGGCGACGCGGTGGAATTTCCGCGCGCCGATGTCGGCGACGTGGTCGCGCTTTTCCTCGCCGGCGCCTATGGAGCCAGCGCCAGCCCGAGTGCGTTCCTGGGCCATCCCGCCGCGCTCGAACGGGTGGTGGGGATCGCCTGACCCGGCGGTCGTACGCGACGGCTAACCGGATGTTCACCCTTGTTCGCGAAAGCGACTGGCGCAGCGTAGTATCCGGAGCCGCTGCGTTGGAGTGAATGCGGACCATGAACAGCAAGCGTCGTTTTCATGCGCTGGTCGCGGGGGTTAGCCTCTCCGCGATGGCCCTCGGGGGCTGTGCGAGCACGCCGCGTGGACCCGAGCTTCCCCCCGCAAGCTTCGTCACCGGGCAGGAAGGGCCGGGCGAGGAATATGTCATCGGCCCGCTCGACGAATTGACCGTGTTCGTGTGGCGCAACCCCGAGCTTGGCGGCAAGGTGCAGGTGCGTCCCGACGGTCGCATTACTACCCCGCTGATCGCCGATCTACCCGCGGTCGGTAAGACCCCGACGATGCTCGCGCAGGATATTCGCGTGCAGCTGTCGCGCTACATCAACGATCCGATCGTCAGCGTGATCGTCAACCAGTTCAGCGGCACCTATTCGCAGCAGGTCCGCGTCATCGGCGCGACCGAGCGCCCCGCCTCCATCCCGTTCCGCGCCAACATGACGCTGCTCGACGCGATGATCTCGGTCGGCGGCCTGGGGGAGCTTGCCAGCGGCAACCGCGCGCGGCTCGTGCGCTACGATCGCGGCACCGGGCAGCAGCAGGAATTTTCGCTGCGCATCAATGACCTCATCCGTCGGGGCGACACCAGCGCGAACGTGCGGCTGCAGCCGGGCGATGTGATCATCATCCCGGAAAGCAATTTCTGATGTCGCCAGTTGCCCCTGAGGTGTCCGAGTGACCTCGCTCCTCGACGAAATCCGGATTGCGCTGCACAGCATCTGGCAGCGCCGCTGGCTGGCGCTGGCGGTGGCGTGGGGCATCTGCGTGCTCGGCTGGCTGGTGGTCGCGCTGATCCCGAGCCGCTACGAATCGCGAGCGCGCGTGCAGGTCGAAGTGAACGACGTCGTTCCCGAGCCCGGCGCGATGCCGCTGGACGTGCAGCGCCGTTTCGACACGCTCAAGGATTCGCTCACCTCCACCCGCAATCTGGGTGAGGTCGCGGTGGCCGCGGGGATGATCGACCGCGCCAGCGACGATGCCGCGCGCGCCCGCGCCGCGATGGAAATCCAGCAGGCGACCGCGGTCACGTCGACGCCCAACAACACCATCGACTTTGCCGTCACGATAGGCGGCGGCGGGCGTAGCGATGCCGAGAATATGGCGCTCGCGCCGCGTATCGCCAACGCGATGATTGCGCAGTTCCGCGACGCGCAGGTGCGCGACGGCGCGGCGGGAGCGGAGCAGAACCTGCGCTTCCTCGATGCGCAACTCGCGGAGGCGCAGGGCAAGCTCACCCAGGCAGAAAGCGCGCGCTCGGCGTTCGAAGCGCGCAACTTTGGGCTGCTGCCTGGCGCGGGATCGGCGTCCAACCGGCTCGATGCCGCGCGCGCCGAACTGTCGCAGATCGACACGCAGCTGATCGCGGTCAACAGCCAGCTCGCCGCCACGCCTCCGACCATCTCCACGCCGGGTAGCGTCAGCACGCCGGTCGGCGTCGGAGTCGCGCGCCAGCAACTCGCCAACGCCGAAGCCGAAATGGCGGGGCTGCGCGCGCGAGGGCTGACCGCACAACATCCCGACGTCATCTCGCTCCAGTCGCAGATCGCATCGTTGCGTGCGCAGGCCGCGCGGGAGACGGTGGCGCCGGTTCGCACCGCTGGTACGACCTCGCCCAATCCCACCTACGCCGGCCTCGCGGCGCAGCGCAGCGCGCTTTCATCAAGGCGAGGGCAGTTGCAGGCGGAGATGGCGCGGATCACCGCCGCGCGGGTGCAGGAGCCCGCGGTGTCGGCGGAGTACGACCGGCTCAACCGCGAATATACGGTGGTCAAGGACCAGTTCGACCGCCTCACCGCGCGCCGCGAGCAAATCCGCTTGCGGGGGGCGGCGGAGCAGAATGCGGACGCGGTGCGCATCACGGTGCTCGATGCGCCGACCGCGCCCACTTCGCCCACCTCCCCCAACAAGCCGCTGTTCAATCTGGGCGTGCTCCTGGCAGGGATTGCTGGCGGGATCGCCGCGGCGTTCGCGTTGGGGCAGATGCAGACGACCTATGCCACCGCGCAGAAGCTCGCGCGGGCGTCAGGGCTGCCTGTCATCGGTTCGGTGACTGAGCTGCTCACGCCGCAATTGCGTTCGGCGCGCGCGGTGCGGCTGCGGCGGTTCGCGCTGGGCTCCGCTGGGCTGGTCGGCGTCGCGGCGCTCGTCACCGCGCTCGAGTTCGTTCAGCGAGGGGGGCTCGGGTGAGCGCGTGGCGGAGGACAAGGACATGAGCGAACTGCCCCCCGGACGCCCGAAGCGCTCGCTGCTCGAACGCGCGGACCAGCGCTTCGATTTCGGCACCAACTTGCGGCGGATCGAACCGGGCAGCCTCGACGATGGCGGCCCGGTGATCGACGGTGCGGTGCGGCGCGCTCAGGCCGATCCCAACCGAGCGGCATCGCGCGTTGAGCCGGAAACACCGGCCCCGCCGCCCCCGCCTCCGCACGCCGAAACGCGGGCCGAGCCCGACGCCGGGGATGCTTCACCGGTGTTCGCGGCGCCGGCGCCGACCGCGCGTGCCGCCCCGCCCACACCGCATCGCCGGTTGGTCCCGCGTGGGCAACCGGTGCCCCTCACGCGAGGGATGATCGAGGAACATCACCTGATCGATCCCGCCAACCCCTCGGGCCCACTGGCAGAGGAATTCCGGCTGGTGAAGCGCCAGCTGCTGCGCACGGCGGCGCAAACTCCCGGTGGGCGCCGCGTGCTGGTGACGTCCGCGCAACCTGATGAGGGCAAGACCTTCACCGCGCTCAACCTCGCCATCAGCCTTGCGGGGGAGACCGACCTGTCGGTGGTGCTGATCGACGGCGACACGGTACGCGGCGATGTATCTGCGACGTTGGGATTGGGAGAAGGCGATGGCCTGCTCGACTGGCTCGCCAACCCGGAGCTCGACCTCGCGCAGCTGATCGTGCCCACCGAGCTGCCGAGGCTCGCGGTGCTGCAAGCGGGGCGACCGACGCCGCGCGATGCGGAACTGTTGGGTTCGCCGCGTATGCAGCAGCTCGTCGAAGCGATCGAGGCCGACGCGCCCGAGCGCATCATCCTGTTCGATTCGACCCCGCTGCTCGCAACCGCGTCGCCCGGCGTGCTGGCGCAGGTGTGCGGCCAGGTGCTGGTGGTGGTACGCGCGGACGTGACGCGCGAAGCGGCGCTGCGCGATGCAGTCGGCATTCTCGGCCAGCATGATGCAGTGTCGCTGCTGCTCAACCGGGTGCGCTTCACGCCCGCCGGACGTCGCTTCGGCAGCTATTATGGGGAAGGGCAATGACCAGGACCGCCCGCCATCTCGCGCACTTGCTGGGGAGTGCGGCGCTGTGCGTCGGCGCGCCGGCGCTCGCGCAAGTCGGTTCCACGCCGCCCGCGGGGATCCCGACGTCAGGTGTTTCCAACGACGTCCCGACCACCGCTTCGGCCCCCACGAGTGCTGAGCGCGACCGCGAGCCGCGCCGCCGCCGCGTGACCGTCGAGCCCTATGTCGAGGTCGGGCAGATCCTCACCGCCGAACTTGGCGGGACGGGCGATGTGCTGACCTATTCGACGCTGGCGGCGGGCGTGGACGCCACCATTGCGACCCCACGCGCGCAGGGCGCAGCCTCGGTTCGCTACGAGCGCCGCTTCGGCTGGGGCCGTGCCAACGACGCCAACATCCTCAGTGCAGCACTGCGGGGCAATTACGCGGTCACGCGCAACCTTTCGATTGAGGGCGGCGCCATCGCGACCCGCGCGAGCCTAGATGGTGGACGTGGCTCGCCCGAGTTCGGGCTCGTCACCGGCACCCCCGTCAGCGACATCTACAGCGTCTACGCCGGGCCGAGCTATGTGGCACGCTACGGAGACCTCACCTTCGCCGCGGCCTACCGTCTGGGGTACAGCGCGTCGCGCCTTGATGCACCGCTCCCGGTTGGCGCCGTACCGTTGGCGCGCTTCAGCGACGCGGTGACGCACAATGCGCTGCTCAGCACCGGCATGCGGCCCGGGCGCCTGCCGTTCGGCTGGACCTCCACGACGAGTTGGGAGCGCGAGGACGCGGGCCAGCTCGATCAACGCTATGACGGGCTGTCGACCCGCCTTGACCTGGTATTTCCGGTGAGCCCGACCGTCGCGGTCGTTGGCGGCGTGGGGGCTGAGCGCATCGAGGTGAGCTATCGCCCGCCGCTGCTCAACCCGGCGACGGGGACCCCACAGGTCGATGCGGACGGGCGCTATGTCACCGACAGCGCCGCACCGCGCCGGATCGCGTTCGATACGTCCGGGCTGATCTGGGACGCGGGCGTGCTGTGGCGTCCGAGCCGTCGCATGAGCCTCGAGGCACGCGTCGGGCGCCGCTACGACGACTGGAGCTACACGGGCAGCTGGAGCTTCCAGCCCAACGACCGCACCGCCTACCGACTCGGGGTTTACGACCGCATCGGCACCGTCGGGCGCGGGCTGACGAGCGCGGTTGCCGGCCTTCCGACCGACTTCGGCGTGGTCCGCAACCCGATCGACGGCAGCTTTTCGGGTTGCCTGTTCGGTTCGCAGGATGCGCAGTGCCTGACGCCGCTGCTCGGCAACCTGACAGGTCTCGCCTATCGCAATCGCGGCGCGATCCTCACCGCATCGCAGCAGCGGCGCGACTGGACCTTCGGCGTCGCACTCGGGTACGACAACCGCGACTATCTTGACGAGAGTGGCGGGCTCCTCGCCGCGCTCGCGGGGGAGGAGGAGACGTGGTTCGCCTCGCTCTCCGCAGCGCGCCAGCTGGACGAGCGCACGGGTCTCGGCAGCAGCCTGTTCTGGCAATATTATGACGGCTCGGCGACCAACGGCGATGCGTTCAGCGCGGGCGCCAACGTCGCGCTCAGCCGCCAGTTCTGGCGCGGGCTTACCGGTCAGGCGGCACTGGGGCTTAACATGATCGACGCGCGCGGGTTCAACACGCGCTATTATGCGAGCGCGCTGCTCGGGCTACGCTACAGCTTCCAGTGATCGGAACCGACGGACATGTATGATCAATTCTACAATCTGAGCGGACGCCCGTTCCAGCTGACGCCGGACCCGCGCTTCTGGTTCGAAAGCGCCACACATCGCACCGCGATGAGCTACCTCGGCTACGGCCTCGCGCAGGGGGAGGGCTTCATCGTCATCACCGGCGAAGTGGGCTCGGGCAAGACGACGCTTGTCGGCCATGTGCTGCAGTCGATCGATCCATCGCGGCTAACCGCGGCGCGGCTGGTGTCGACCAAGGTTGCTGACGCCGACCTGCTGCGGCTGGTGGCCGATGCGTTCGGAGTGCAGATCGCCTCGCCTGCGAAGTCCGCGGCGTTGGCTGGAATTGAGGATTTTCTGCACGAGGAAGCGCGCGCCGGGCGGCGGGTGCTGCTGATCGTGGACGAGGCACAGAACCTCGACGTGAGTGCGCTCGAAGAGCTGCGCATGCTCTCGAACTTTCAGCTGGGCGAAAGTTCGCTGATGCAGATTTTCCTGCTCGGCCAGCCGGAATTTCGCGACACGCTCGCCTCGCCGCAGCTGGAGCAGCTGCGCCAGCGGGTGATTGCCACGCACCACCTCGACGCAATGCTGCCGGAGGAGGTCGAGCCCTACCTCATCCACCGCCTGAGCCTGGTCGGCTGGCGTGAGGACCCGGCGTTCGCGCCCGACGCCTACGACGCGATCTGGCGGGCGACGGGCGGCATCCCGCGCAAGGTCAACACGCTTGCTTCTCGTCTGCTGCTGCACGGCGCGGTGGAGGAGAAGCACGAGCTCGACGCGCGCGACGTGGCGCAGGTGATTGCAGATCTCGACGATGGGCCGCGCCCGATCAGCGTTCCGGTCGCCGCGCCCGGCTCTTCGCCGCAGACCGCTCCGCGCGAGGATGCGGCGGTGGCGGCGCTCGAAGCGCGGATCGAGCGGCTCGAAGCGCAGCTGGTGGACCAGGACGCGGCGCTGCGGCGCGTGCTCGACCTGCTCATCGCCTGGGTCGAGGACGACCAGCGCCCCGCGCGTCCCAACATTCGCGCGGCCTGAATCCGGCGGTGGCGGCCGCGCCTTCGCCTGGCTCGCGCGTCGTCAACGCGCTGTCGATCGACGTCGAGGACTGGTTTCAGGTCGGCGCGTTCGAGCATGTCATCGACCGCGCCGATTGGCCCCGGCTCGAACATCGTTTCGTCGCCAACACCGAGCGCGCGTTGGCGCTGTTCGACCGCTGCGGGGTGAACGCGACCTTCTTCACGCTCGGCTGGGTGGCGGAGCGGGCGGGGCCGTTGATGCGCCGGATCGTCGAGGCGGGACACGAGCTGGCGAGCCACGGTTACGACCATGCGCGCGTGTTCAAGCTCTCGCGTGAGCAGTTCCGCGACGATCTCCGCAAGACCCGCGCGATCCTGGAGGACGCCGGCGGGCAGGCCGTCACCGGCTATCGCGCGCCCAGCTTCTCCATCGACCAGCGCACCCCGTGGGCGCATGCCGAGCTGGCGGAGGCGGGCTACGCCTATTCCTCAAGCGTCGCACCGATCGCGCACGATCATTACGGCATCCCCGGCGCGCCGCGCTTTGCGTGGGAGCCGGTGGCGGGATCGCCGCTGGTGGAACTGCCGCCATCGACCATGTCGCTGCTTGGTCGGCGGATGCTGCTTGGCGGCGGGTTTTTCCGCATGCTGCCGTATCGTTTCAGCATCGCCGGAGTGCGCGAGGCCAACGCGCGGGGCGAGCCTGCTGTGACCTATTTCCACCCGTGGGAACTCGACCCGGAACAACCGCGGGTCGCCGGCGCTCCCCTCAAGTCGAAGCTCCGTCACTACACGCTGCTATCGGCGATGGAGGGCAAGCTGGAGCGGCTGTGTCGCGACGCCGCGTGGGACCGCACCGACCGGGTGGTGGCGGCACGGTCGGCTCGCCCACTCGCGCAGGCGGCGTGATGCTGGGCGTGCGCGACGCGACCCCCGCCGACGATGCGGGGGTGGAGGCGTGGCTCAAAAGCCGTCCCGAAGCGACCATCTTTCACACCCCGCGCTGGGGTCGTGCGGTGGAGCGCGGGACGCGCCAGCGTTTCGTGCCGCTGCTTGCGACCCGTGGTTCTGAGCTCGTCGGCTGGCTCCCCCTTACGCATGTGCGCAGCCGGCTGTTCGGTGACGCGCTGGTGTCGAGCGGATTTGCGGTCGGGGGCGGCCTGCTGGGCGATGCGCAGGCTGCGGCCGCGCTCACTGAGGCGGCGGTCGCCCGGGCGCGCTCCACCGGGACAAAGGCCATCGAACTGCGCGGCGGAGCTATGCCCGATGGCTTCGCGGTCGATGGCGAGAGCAAGGTGCAGTTCGTCCGCCCGCTCGCCGCATCGCGCGACGACGAACTCGCCGCCATCCCGCGCAAGCATCGCGCGGAGGTGCGCAAGGGGCTCGCCAATGCGTTGACGGTGCGCGTTGGGCGCGACGAGCAGGACCGCCGCGACCATTATCGCTGCTACGCGACGAGCGTGCGCAACCTCGGCACGCCGGTGTTCCCGCGCGCGCTGTTCGACGCGGTGCTCGATACCTTTGCCGATGCCGACATCCTCACCGTCGCGCATAAGGGTGAGGCGGTGGCGTCGGTATTGAGCCTCTACTGGCGCGGCACGGTCATGCCCTATTGGGGTGGCGGTACGCGGGAGGCGCGGGGGCTGCGCGCCAACGAGCGCATGTATTTTGAGCTGATGGACCATGCGCGCACTAAGGGATGCGGCGCGTTCGACTTCGGTCGCTCGCAGGCAGGCAGCGGCCCCGCCGCGTATAAGCGCAACTGGGGGTTCGAGGCGCAGCCGCTGCGCTATGCGCGCTGGTGCGCAGACGGGGCGACGCGTGACGTGTCGGCACAAAGCCCGCGTTACCAGCAGATGGTCGCGGCGTGGCAAAAGCTGCCGCTCCCGCTCGCTAACCTCGTCGGCCCGCATATCGCCCGGCAGCTCGGATGAGCGAGACGCTGTTCATCGCCCACCGCGCGCCGTGGCCGCCCGACCGCGGCGACCGGATTCGCTCGTGGCAGCAGTTCCGTCACCTCGCCGCGCGCGGGCCGGTCCACCTCGCAGCGCTGGCGGACAGCGAGGCGGACCGCGCGGTGGCGATGGCGAAGATCGCACCGATGGCGGCAAGCACTCACATCGAGGTGCGTCGCCGGTCGCGCGCCGCCGCCATGCTCGCTAGCTTTACTTCGGGTCGCCCCGCATCGGTCGAGGCGTTCGCCGATGCGGCGCTCAAACGTCACGTCGCTGCGCTGCTGGCAACTGGGCGGGTGGGCACCATCGTCGCCTTTTCCGGGCAGAGCGCGGCTTATGTGCCCGACGGCTGGTCGGGGCGGCTGATCATGGATTTCTGCGACGTCGATTCGGCGAAGTTCGACGCCTATGCGCGAGAGGGTGGGGCGCTCGGCTCGCTCCATGCGCGCGAGGGGCGACTGCTGGCCGACTGGGAGGCGTGTGTCGCCCGACGCGCGGACGCGAGCCTGTTTGTCAGTGAGGGGGAGGCGGCGCTGTTCACGGCGCGCAGCGGATTGACGAGCCGCGTCCACGTCGTCGGCAACGGCATCGACACCGACCAATTCTCGCCCGACGCCGACTTCGCGCCATTGCCTGATCGGGTCGCGCCGCTGCTCGTTTTCACCGGGCAGATGGATTACCCGCCCAACATCGCCGCCGCGACGCTGATTGCGCGTGAAGTGATGCCGAAACTGCCGCAGGCGCGCTTCGCTATCGTCGGTCGAGCGCCGACGGCGGAGGTCCGGGGCCTGGCCTCGGCCCAGGTCGAGGTGACGGGGGAAGTGCCCGACGTGCGCCCCTGGCTGGCCGCCGCAGACGTGGTCGTCGCGCCGCTCGCGGTGGCGCGCGGTGTGCAGAACAAGCTGCTCGAGGCGATGGCGATGGCGCGGCCCGTCGTTGCCAGCAGCGCTGCGCTGGATGGCATCGACCTCAGCCGTGGCAGGCACGCGTTCGCTGCGGATGGCGCGGAGGCGACGGCGGGGGCTGTCGCTCAGCTACTCGCCGATCCGCAACGCGCGAAGGCCATGGGCACCGCGGCGCGCGCGCTGATGATCGAGCGCTACGGCTGGGATGCGCAGCTCGCCCCGCTCGATGTGCTGCTGGATGCGGGCGCTGCAGCCCGAAACCCGTCATGCTGAAGTCGATTCAGCATCCGGAAGCGCCCGCTCAACCGAAGACTTTGAATCGGGTTCAGGGTTATGGGGGGGAGGGTGATCGCCCTCTCGACAAGCGCTGGCGCCAATTCTTGCGCGCCTACGCTGCGACCGTCGCCGCGCTGCTGGTCGTGCTGCATCGCGATCTGCTCACCCTGTTCGAGCAGTGGAATCGTTCGACTTTCAGCCATTGCTGGTTGCTGCTGCCGATGATCGGCTGGCTGATCTGGCGGCGGCGAACGACGGTGCTCGCGCTCGAGCCTCGTGCGTGGGCGCCGGGGCTGGCGCTGGTCGCGCTGGCGGTGCTGCCGTGGCTCGCGGGGGAGCTCGCCGGCGTGCAGCTGCTGCGCCACGCCGGGTTGATCGCGATGCCGCTCGCGTTGGTGCCCGCGCTGTTCGGACCGCAAGTGACGCGCGCGCTGTTGTTCCCGCTCGGCTTTGCGCTGTTTCTTGTGCCCGTAGGCGAGGAGCTCGTGCCGCTGATGCAGCGCGTCACCGCCGAGCTGATCATGCCGATGCTGCATCTCTCCGGCATTCCGGCGGTGATCGAGGGCATCTTTATCACCACCCCGCGCGGCTATTTCGCCGTGGCGGAGGCCTGTTCGGGGGTGAAGTTCCTCGTCGCCATCGCCGCGCTGGCGACCTTTGCCGCGCACCTCTGGTTTCGTACGACGTGGAAGCGCATCGCGTTCGTCGCCTTCGCGCTGGTCGGCGGCGTGCTCGCCAATGCGGTGCGCGCGTGGGGGACGATCGTCATGGCGGAGGCGTGGGGCACGCGCTTCGCCGTCGGCGCGGACCATCTGATCTACGGCTGGGTTTTCTTTGCGCTGGTCATCGCTCTCGTCGCGCTGGCGGCCAAACCGTTCATCGAACGCAGCCCCGACGACGAGGATGCGCCTTCTGACGCCGCCATCGCGCGCTGGGCGGGCTGGCGGGCGCCGCTGGTGCAGATCGTGGGCGCGGCGGCGCTGGTGGTGGGCGTGCCAGTCGCGCTTGGGCTCACCAGCACCGCGCGCACCCTACCGCTACCGTTGCCGAGCTCGCCCGAGGTGCCAGGGTGGGAGAGGCTGGCCGATGCGCCCGCCGCGGCTGGCGAGTGGCGCGCGCACTTTGCCGGTGCGCAGCAACGCCGCGACTGGCGCTACCGCGATCCGGCAGGCCGGGTGGTGACGGTCACCCTCGCCGGCTTCACGCGGCAGAGCGAAGGCGCGGAGCTGGTCGGCTTCGGGCAGGGCGCGGTCGGCCCCGACAGCGATTGGCGCTGGGGCCAGGGGCTCGCGCCGCTCGGCGGCATGGCCGTCGACCGTATCGTCCGGCGCGCCGAGGTGCGTGACGTCGCGCGGCTTTATCGGGTCGATGGAGAGTTCACTGCTGATCCAACGCGGGTGAAGTGGGCGACGCTGCGCGCCCGCGCTCTCCGCGGCGACCCGCGCGGCTGGGCGGTGCTGGTGAGCGCGCCCGCCGAAGGATCGGCGCCCGGGCGCAATGCGATCGCCGCCTTCCTGCAAGCGGCGGGCGGTGGTGATGCGCTGGCGATGCGCTTGACGCAGGGCGACTGAGCGGGAAAGCGCCACGCCACCATGTGCGGCATCGCCGGCCTCTACCACCCCCAGCAACCGCGCCCGCTGCCCGAGGATCGCGTGCGCGCGATGATCGCGACGCTCAGCCATCGTGGCCCCGATGGCGACGGCATCTGGAGCGCGCCAGGCGTGGTGTTCGGCCACCGTCGCCTGTCGATCATCGACGTCGCAGGCTCGCCGCAGCCGATGCCCAGCGCCGACGGCCGCTATCACATCAGCTACAACGGCGAGGTGTACAACTACCGCGCACTACGCACCGAGCTGGAGCGCAGCGGGGCCCGGTTTCGCACCGATGGCGATACGGAGGTGATTCTCGCCGCCTTCGCCGCCTGGGGTCCGCGCTCTATCGACCGGCTGGAGGGGATGTTCGCCTTCGCCATTCACGATGCGGCGGAGGGCAGCCTGTTCCTCGCCCGCGATCGGCTGGGGGTGAAGCCGCTTTTCTACGCGACGCTGGCCGACGGCACGCTGGCGTTCGCGAGCGAGCTTAAGGCGCTGCTGACGCTGCCCACGCTGCGCGTCGTCGCCGACGTGTGCGCGGTCGAGGATTACCTCGCCTTTGGCTACGTGCCCGACGACGCCTCGATCGTCGCGGGCGTGAAAAAGCTCGCTGCGGGGCACTATTGGCACCTCAAACGGGACGGTCATCCCACGAAACCGACGCGTTGGTGGGCGCCCGATTTCTCCCGCCGCATCGCCGCCAGCGAGGGCGAGGCCGCGGAGCATCTCTCGCACCTGCTGCGCGCCGCGGTCCGCAGCCGAATGGTGAGCGACGTGCCGCTCGGCGCCTTCCTCTCGGGCGGGGTCGATTCGAGCGCGGTCGTCGCGCTGATGGCCGAGGCGAGCGCGGATGCGGTGCAGAGCTGCTCGATCGGCTTCGACGACCCCACGCTCGATGAGACCCGCTACGCCGACGTCATCGCCCGGCGCTTCGCCACCGATCATGTGACGCGAACGGTCAGCGCCGACGACTTCGCGCTCGCCGACACGGTCGCGGCGCTGTGCGACGAACCGTTCGCGGACTCCTCCGCGCTGCCCACCTATCGCGTGAGCGAACTTGCGCGCGAGCGGGTGACGGTGGCGCTGTCGGGCGACGGCGCCGACGAAGCGTTCGCCGGCTATCGCCGCCTCGTTTTTCAGCATCAGGAGGAACGCGCGCGGTCGTGGCTCCCCGCGGGGCTACGCAGCGCGGTGCTGGGCCCGCTCGCCAACGCCTGGCCCGAACTCGGCTGGGCGCCGCGCCCGCTGCGCGCCAAGGCGACGCTCACCAACCTCGCCCGCGATGGGGCGGAGGCCTACGCCCGCTCGATCGGCATCATGTCGCCGGAGGCGCGCGCGCAGCTGCTCACCCCCGCCGCGCGGCAGGCGCTGCAAGGGCATGTCGCGGAGCATCGCTGGATCCGGACAATGGCCGAAGCGCCGGTCAGCGAACCGCTGGACGCCGCGCAATATGCCGACCTCCTCATCGCGCTGCCGGGTGACATCCTGACCAAGGTCGACCGCATGAGCATGGGAGTCAGCCTCGAAGCGCGCGAGCCGCTGCTCGACCACCACCTGATCGAATTCGCCGCAAGCCTTCCCGCGGTGATGCGCGTGCGTGGCGCGCAGGGCAAATGGCTGATGAAGCGCGCGCTCGAAGGGGTGCTGCCGCACGACCTCCTCTACCGGCCCAAGATGGGCTTCGTCACCCCGCTGACCCGCTGGTTCCGCGGCCCGCTGGCAGGGGAGGCGCGGCGGCTGGGAACCAGCCCGACGCTCACCGCCACCGGCTGGTTCGAGATGGCGGAGGTGCGGCGGCTGGTCGACGAACACCAAAGCGGCCACGCCGACCGCGCGCGGCAGATCTGGCAGTTCTTCATGCTGGAAAAGAGCCTCACGCGGCTGTTCGGAATTTAGCGTCGCCCGGGGTGACGGGGAAGGACGAGGGACTAACCCCTCAATATCGCGCGCGGGTGAAGTAGAGGCCGTCGGGCGGGGCGTTGAGGCCGAGGGCGGCGCGGTCGGCTTCGTCGCGCGCGGCGGCGAGGTCGTCGGCGCTCCACCGCCCGCGCCCCACCAGCACCAGGCACCCGACCATCGAACGCACCTGATGGTGGAGGAAACTGCGGGCGGAGGCCTCGATGTTGATCCAGTCGCCCTCGCGCCAGACCACCAGCCGGTCGAGCGTCTTGACGGGACTCGCGCTCTGGCAATGCGCCGAGCGGAAGGTGGTGAAGTCGTGTCGTCCGATCAGCAATTGCGCCGCTTCGTTCATCGCCTCGGCGTCGAGCGGGGTCGCAACCTGCCATGCGCGGCCGAGCTGCAGGGTCAGCGGCGCGCGGCGGTTGACGATGCGGTAGCGGTAGGCACGGCCGATGCACGAAAAGCGCGCGTGCCAGTCATCCTCCGCGAGGCTCGCTTCGAGCACTGCGATGGGGAGGGGGCGGAGCTGGGCGTTAAGCGCCTCCATCACTCGGAACGGCTCCATCTCCCGCGTCGCGTCGAGATGCGCGCTCATGGCGACCGCGTGGACGCCGGTGTCGGTGCGCCCCGCCGCCACCGCTGCGACATCGTTCCCAAGGAAGCGCGCCGCCGCCGCTTCGATCGCGCCTTGCACGCTCGGCCCGTGCGCCTGGCGCTGCCAGCCCATGAACGGGCGACCGTCCCATTCGAGGAGAAGGCGGTAGCGGTTCATGGGTCGAACCGCGTGCCTGCAGGCAGGGGGAAGCCGCGCAGCAGCTCACTCGCCGTCATGGCGCCGCGCCCCGCGCGCTGCACCAGCGTCACCCGCACCGCGCCCGGGTTGCAGGCGACGGTGAAATGCTCGTCGAGAAGCGTGCCCGGTGCCGCGCCCGGCTGCGTTTCGCCGGGGTGCAGCACGTCGGCGGCGAGAATTTTGAGGCGCTCCCCGCCGTAGCTCGTCCAGGCTCCCGGCGCGGGGGCAAAGGCGCGGATGTGGCGTTCGACCTGCACGTCGCTCGCGTGCCAGTCGATCGCCGCCTCCGACTTGTCGATCTTGCGCGCGTAAGTGACGCCTTCGTCGGGCTGTACGCGAGGGGGGTGCGCGGGGAGGTCGCCTAGCACCTCGACCATCAGCGCAGCCCCCATGTGCGCAAGCTCGTCGGTGAGTTCGCCCGCGGTCTTGCGTGCGATGGGGGTGCGCGCCTCCGCCAGCACCGGACCAGTGTCGAGCCCGGCCTCCATCTGCATGATGCCGACGCCGGTCTCCGCATCCCCCGCGAGGATCGCGCGCACGATCGGCGCCGCCCCGCGCCAGCGCGGCAACAGCGATGCGTGGACGTTGAGGCATCCGTGCCGCGGCGCATCGAGGATCGGCTGCGGCAGGATTAGGCCATAGGCGGCGACTACCGCGACGTCGGCGTCGCGCGCCGCAAACACCGCCTGCTCGTCCGCGTCACGCAGCGAGCGAGGCGTGCGCACCTCTATGCCGAGCTCCTGCGCGCGGGTGTGGATGGGGGAGGGCGTTTCGCGCTTGCCGCGATGCGCGGGGCGTGGCGGCTGGCTGTAAACCGCCACCACCTCATGCCCCGCCCCCACCAGCGCCTCCAGCGTCGGCACGGCAAAGGCCGGCGTTCCCATCATCACCACTCGCATGGCGCCCGCGATAGGGGAGCGGGGTAGCGCGGGGCAAGCGGCGAGGGGCAGGAAGGGGGTGGCGGATCGACGGCGCTGGCGCACATATGGGCATCGATCGCAGGCGCGGGCGGACAGAGGTTGCCCGCCGCGTGCGCCCCGCTCCCGTCCCGCCCTCCGCTCCCTTGCCCACCCGGCGTGCTCCCGACCGCTTGCACCCCCGCCCCCCGCGGCCTACCTCCACCCCGCATGGCATCCCCCGAAATCGACGCGCTGGTGCAGCAGTTGAGCCGCCTTCCCGGCCTCGGCCCGCGCAGCGCGCGGCGGGCGGTGCTGCATCTCGTCAAGCGGCGCGAGACCGCGCTCGCCCCGCTGATCGCCGCGTTGCGAACGGTCGAGGAGCGGCTGCTGACCTGCTCGACCTGCGGCAACGTCGACACGCGCGATCCGTGCGCAATCTGCGCTGATGAACGCCGCGACCCGCGCAGCCTGTGCGTGGTGGAGGAGGTCGCCGACCTGTGGGCGCTCGACCGCTCGCGGCTGTTCGGCGGGCGGTACCATGTGCTCGGCGGGCGGCTGTCGGCATTGGATGGCGTGACCCCCGATGACCTCAGTATCGACGCGCTGGTCCGGCGCATTGGCGCGGGCGGCGTGGACGAGGTGGTGCTGGCGATGAACGCGACGCTGGAGGGGCAGACCACCGCCCACTACATCACCGACCGGCTCGAGGGGCTGCCGGTGCGTATCACCCAGCTCGCCCACGGCCTGCCGGTCGGCGGCGAGCTCGACTATCTCGACGAAGGCACGCTGGCGCAGGCGCTGCGCGCGCGCCGTCCGGTCGCTTGACCCGCAACCCCGGCAACCCTAGCTCGCGCGGCATGGCCATTCTCGAAATCATCGAAACCCCGGACGTGCGGCTGCGCGAGATTTCGAAGCCGGTCGAACGCTTCGATGCGGAGCTCAAGCAGCTCGCCGATGACATGCTTGAGACGATGTACGACGCCCCCGGCATTGGCCTTGCGGCGATCCAGGTGGCGGTGCCGCTGCGGCTGCTGGTGATCGACCTCCAGGAACGCGATCCCGAGGACGAGAGTGGGGAAAAGGTGATCCGCAACCCGCGGGTGTTCGTCAATCCCACATTCTCCGACCCGTCGCCCGAGCTCAGCTGCTACAATGAAGGCTGCCTTTCCATTCCCGAACAATACGCGGAGGTGACGCGCCCCGCCGAAATCACCGTGGAGTGGCAGGACCTCGATGGCGCCACGCACCGCGAGCGCATGAGCGGGCTGATGGCGACCTGCATCCAGCATGAGATGGATCATCTGAACGGCGTGCTGTTCATTGACCATCTGTCGCGGATGAAGCGCGACATGCTGCTCAAGAAACTCAACAAGCTGCGCCGCGCAGCCTGAGCCGAGCCAAAGCGCAGCCGGGGCGTGGTGGCGTAACGCGCTGCTCGCCCCTAAGTCGCCCAGCTATGACCCTCGATCCCAACCTCGCCGTTGTCCTGCTGTCGGGCGGGCTCGATAGCGCGACCTGCGCGGCACAGGCGCGCGCGGATGGTCGCGCGGTGATCGCGCTGACGATCGACTACAGTCAGCGCCACGTGTGCGAGATCGAAGCAGCGGGCAACGTCGCAGCGGCGGTAGGTGCGACCGAGCATATCGTCCTGCCGCTCGACCTGCGGCGCTTTGGCGGATCGGCGCTGACCGACGATGCGCTGAGCGTGCCCAAGGCAGGGGTGGAGGCGGACGCGATCCCTGTTACCTATGTGCCCGCGCGCAACACGGTATTCCTCAGCCTCGCGCTGGCCTTGGCGGAGGCGCGGGGGGCGAAGCATATCTACATCGGCGTCAACGCGCTCGACTACTCGGGCTATCCCGATTGCCGGCCGGCGTTTGTCGATGCGTTCGCCAACCTCGCCTCGCTCGCCACGAAGGCGGGGGTGGAGGGCGATCCGTTCGTCATCCAGACGCCGCTGCTCCACCTCGACAAGGCGGGCATCGCGCGGTTGGCGCATGATCTCGGCCTCGATGCCGGATTGACGTGGACCTGTTACGACCCCGTCGGCGACCTCCATTGCGGGCAGTGCGACGCGTGCAGACTGCGGCACAAGGGCTTCATCGAGGCCGCGCTCCCCGATCCCACGCGCTACGCCGACGCGCCGCCCGCGCCGTGAGCTACGCGGTCAAGGAGATGTTCCTTACCCTTCAGGGGGAGGGGGTGCATGCCGGGCGCCGCGCGGTGTTCTGCCGCTTCGCAGGATGCAACCTGTGGTCGGGGCGGGAGGTGGATCGCGCGACCGCCGCCTGCACCTTTTGCGACACGGATTTCGTCGGGCTCGACGCTGAAGGCGGCGGGCGTTTCGCCGACGCCGCCGCGCTCGCCGATGCGGTGACGCTGCGGTGGGGGGAGGGGGCGGAGCGCCGCTTCGTGGTGCTCACCGGCGGCGAGCCGATGCTCCAGGTCGACGCCCCGCTGATCGACGCGCTGCACGCGCGCGGCTTCGAAATCGCGATCGAAAGCAACGGCACGCTCCCCGTCCCACGCAGCATCGACTGGATCTGCATCAGCCCCAAGGGCGCCAACCCCGTGGTGCAGACGAGCGGCGACGAACTGAAGCTCGTCTGGCCGCAGGCGGGGGTCGATCCTGTCGCGATGGAGGGGTGGGATTTCGCGCACTGGCTGGTGCAACCGCGCGATGACGGTGTGGTCGGCGGTGGCGGCTCGCCCGATCCGCTCCGCAACGCGCGCGAGTGCATGGCGCTCATCAACCAACGACCGCGCTGGCGCCTGTCGCTGCAGACGCACAAGCTTCTCGGCATCGCCTGACCCGCGCTGAGCTGTCGGCTTAGTTCTCGCCCGCTTTGTCCTCTGCCTTGGGCTTGGGCGGAGCGATGACTTCGTCGCGCGGTGCGGCGCGGGGGCTGGCTTCGGAGGGCGTGGAGGTGCCCTTCGGCACCTGGGCGGTTCCGCTTGGCCGCGCCGCAGTGGTGTCCGCGACCCCATCTTCGGGGAGCGCAACGGTCGGCACCGGAGGTCCGATCGCGGTCGACGGATCGACGGAGGTGAGATCGCCGCTGCTCTGTTCGAGCGGGACGATCTCATCGCTGACGCTGCCCGGCTGGATCTCGACGTTGGACATGATCACCTCGTCGCGCGCGCCGTCGCCCGACACCATGTCGCACCCGGAGAGCATCAGCGAAGCGGTGAGAGCGAGCGAAATCCGGCCGATCATCGCCATCGCTTCCGTCGCCGCTGCGCGCCTGTCAAGCATCGCCGCCCCCGACCCGCGCCAGAAACGCGGGCAACGCGCCGGCGAGAGCGTCGTCGAGCGCCGCCATGTCCGCATCGACCCCCAGCGCGGACAGGCTGGTGACGCCGAACTCCGCAATTCCGCAGGGCACGATCCCGCCGAAGTGGCTGAGGTCTGGCGCGACGTTTATGGCGATGCCGTGCAGCGTCACCCACCGCTTCACGCGCACGCCGATTGCGCCGATCTTGGCCTCGCGGCCCTCGCGGTCGTCACACCAGATGCCGATGCGGCCCGGTGCCCGCCGCGCCGTCACTCCCAGCGCGGCGAGGGCGTCGATCGCCCACCCCTCGAGCGCGTGGACATAGGCGCGCACGTCTCTACCCCGTGCGGCGAGGTCGAGCTGGACATAGGCGATGCGCTGCCCGGGGCCGTGATAGGTGTAGCGTCCGCCGCGGCCGGCGGCATGCACCTCGAACCGCGGGTCGATCAGTTCGGTGGGATCAGCGCTGGTCCCGGCGGTGTAGAGCGGCGGGTGCTCGAGCAGCCAGACGCGCTCGGCCTCACCCGCGTCGCGGATGGCAGCGGCGCGCGCCTCCATCGACGCGAGCGCCTGCGCATAGGGGGTGAGCCCCGGTGAAACGGTCCACTCCGGCTGCAGCGACGACATGGCGCTTCCCCTAGAAGCGTTGAGGGGCCCGCCGCAACGGGTGGACGCATGCGCCGGGCGTGCTATTTCGGCTGCAACTTCGCGCCTCGGGGGCGTTCGGGGTCGCTAAGGGGGTTCGCATGCATTTCTCGATCGGTGAGGCGTGGTCGTACGCTGTTCAGTTCCTTCGCGACAATTTGAGCCGGCTTCTGCTCTACGTCGCGCTGCCGACCATTCTCGTCACGGTGCTTCAATTGACGCTGGGTCTGGGCAATCCAGGATTTCAGGCGCTTGCGAGCGGCGGTGGAAGCGATCCCGCAGCAGTCCTTCGGTCGCTGAGCCCGGCGTTCGGGGTTGTCACCCTGCTCGGAGCGGTCTTCACCGGCGCTATGCAATTCGCGGTGATGCGGCTGATGCTGCGTTCCGAGGCGAGCGACGGTTCGGCGATCAGCTTCGGCCTGGGGGCGATGGTGATGACGATGCTGTTCTTCCTCGTCATCGCGATCCCGTTGGTATTGATCCTCGTGACTGTTTTCGCTGGAGCGTCGACGACCGGGTCGGTGGGCATCGTGGCGCTGTTGGGGCTCGTCCTGTTCCCCGTTCTCCTGTGGGTTTCCTCGCGGCTTTCGGTGATGCAGCCGGCGATGGCCGACGCTGGCTCGGCAAACCCGCTCTACGGCATTGCGCAATCGTGGAAGCTGACGGCACCGGTGCAATGGCGCGTTCTTGCCTATATCCTGCTGTTTGCCGTCATCGTGTTGGTCCTGACGCTGCTGCTCGGCGCGATCGGCTCGCTGCTCGGTGCGGCGTTCGGTGGAACGGTGGCCACCGCGGTCGCCAACCTGGTGGCAAGTATTCCCGTGTCGATACTGAGCGTCGCCGTGATCGCCGGGCTCTACCGCGCCCTCAACCCTTCGCGGGTCGGGGACGTGTTCGCCTGATCCGGGATGGAGCGCGGCGACTAACCCGCGCTCCGCTCACACCCATTCGGCAACAGGCGGCAGGCTCATCAGGATGGCGTCGATGTTGCCGCCGGTGCGCAGCCCGAACAGCGTACCGCGGTCGTAGACGAGGTTGAATTCGGCGTAGCGCCCGCGCCAGACGCGCATCTGATGCAGCTCCGCCTCGTCGAACGGCGTGTTCATCCGGCGGCGGACGATCTGGGGATAGATGTCGAGGAATGCCTCACCCACCTCGCGCGTGAAGGCGAAGTGGCGATCGAACATCGCGTCGCCCTCCGCTTCGAGGTGGTCGTAGAAGATGCCGCCCACGCCGCGCGCGACGCCGCGGTGGGGGATGAAGAAATACTCCTCGGCCCACTTGGCGTAGCGTTCGTAGACATCGGGCCCGAACGGCGCGCAGGCCGCCCGCAGCCGCGCATGAAAGGCGGCAGTGTCCTCCTCATAGGGGATTGGTGGGTTGAGGTCGGCGCCGCCGCCGAACCAGCTCTTGGTCGTGCGCAGGAAGCGCGTATTCATATGCACCGCCGGAACGTGCGGGTTGGCCATGTGTGCGACGAGGCTGATGCCCGTCGCGAAGAAACGCGGATCCTCTGCGGCGCCGTGAATCTGGCCGGCGAAGTCCTGGGAAAAGCTGCCGCCGACGGTCGACACGTTGACGCCAACCTTTTCGAACACGCGGCCCTTCATCACCGCGCGAACGCCGCCACCGCCGCCCCCAGCGTCGTAGGCGCCGGGGGTCACGTCGGGCCCTTCACGGTCCCAGGCGGTGCGCTCGAAGCGCGCGTCGCTGCCTGCCTCCCGCTCGATCGCCTCGAACTCCGCGCAGATGCGGTCGCGCAGCGATTCGAACCAGGCACGCGCGGCGCTCTGCTGCGGGTCGAGCGGACGGATGGTGGGTTCGAGAGACACAGGCGTTCCCGCAATAAGGGAGGGGGGAGGGAGGCGCCCCTCCTGCCGCCGCGCTCCGCCACGCGCAAGCTTGCCGCTGCGGCAACCGTGCAATCGCCTGCCGCGCCGGAAAAGCCCCATTGGCAAGGGCGGAGCGCCTCGCTATCAGCGCGCGCAATCGGCGTGATCCGGAGAGCTCGGGCGATCGTCGCGAGGGGTTATCGCGCGCAAGGTGCGAAATTGATCGGCGGGGGGCGATCCGTGCTCCACGCAGTGCAGGATTGAAGGGTTTCGATGGCTGAGGTTCTTCCTCCCGAACATGTCGATGGCGACGCAGATGGCGTGCGCCGGCGCGACTTCATTCATATCGCCGCGCTGAGCTTCGCCGGTGTCGGCGCCGCCGCCGCCGCCGCGCCGCTGCTCTATCAAATGGCGCCGTCGGCCGACGTGCTCGCGCTTTCGACCACCGATCTTGACCTGTCGGCGATCCAGCCGGGGCAGGCGATCAAGACGACGTGGCGCAAGCAGCCGATCTTCGTCCGCAATCTCACCCCGCAGGAGATGGCGGCGGCGAACCAGGTGGCCGTCGGCTCGCTGCGCGATCCCGAAACGCTCGCGGCCCGCACCAAGCCGAGTCACGAGAATTGGCTGATTACGCTGGGCGTGTGCACCCACCTCGGCTGCGTGCCGCTGGGCGCGGCGGAGGGTGAAGCGCGCGGCGATTTCGGCGGCTATTTCTGCCCGTGCCACGGCTCGCACTACGACACCGCCGGCCGTATCCGCAAAGGCCCGGCGCCCAAGAACCTCGTGGTGCCGCCTTATGAATTCACGTCGCCCACCGCCGTGACGATCGGCTGAGGAGGACCAAGATGAGCTTCCCCTGGGCCAAAAATTATCAGCCAAAGGCGCCGCTGATGCGCTGGCTGGACGAACGTCTTCCGCTGCCGCGAATGGTCTACAACGCGGTCGGCGCGGGTTATCCGGTGCCGCGCAACCTCAACTATTTCTGGAACTTCGGTGTGCTCGCTGGCTTCGCGCTGGTGCTGCAGATCGTCACCGGAATCGTGCTCGCGATGAGCTACGCTGCCAACACCAGCGTCGCGTTCAACAGCGTTGAGCACATCATGCGCAACGTCAACGCCGGCTGGATGCTGCGCTACGCGCACATGAACGGTGCGAGCTTCTTTTTCATCGTCGTCTACATCCACATCTTCCGCGGGCTGTTCTACGGCTCGTACAAGGCGCCGCGGGAGATGATCTGGCTGTTGGGCGTCGTGATCTTCTTGCTGATGATGGCGACCGCCTTCATGGGCTATGTGCTGCCGTGGGGCCAGATGAGCTTTTGGGGCGCGCAGGTCATCACCGGCTTCTTCTCGGCGATCCCGCTGGTCGGCGAGCCGCTGCGCCAGTGGCTGCTGGGCGGTTTCGTGCCGGACAATGCGACGCTCAACCGCTTCTTCTCACTGCACTATCTGCTGCCGTTCGTGATCGCCGGCGTGGTCATCCTCCACATCTGGGCGCTGCACATCCCGGGTTCGAGCAACCCGACCGGCATCGAGGTGAAGTCGGAGCGCGATACCGTCCCGTTCCACCCCTATTACACCGCGAAGGACGGCTTCGGGCTGGGCGTGTTCCTGATCGGCTTTGCCGCGGTGACGTTCTTCGCGCCGAACATGCTGGGCCACCCGGACAACTACATCCAGGCGAACCCGCTCTCGACGCCGGCGCATATCGTGCCCGAATGGTACTTCCTGCCGTTCTACGCGATCCTCAAGAGCTTCACGATCAACTTCCTGTGGATCGACGCGAAGCTGTGGGGCGTCATCGCGATGTTCGGGTCGATCGCGTTGCTGTTCTTCCTGCCGTGGCTCGACCGCTCGCCGATCCGCTCGGCCAACTATCGCCCGCTGTATCGCAAGTTCTTCTGGGTGTTGGTGGTCGACGTACTGATCCTCGGCTACTGCGGCATGCAGCCGGCGGAGGAGCCGTGGGTGCTGATTAGCCAGCTCGCCGCGCTCTACTATTTCGCCCACTTCCTGATCATCGTGCCGATCATCTCGCGGCTGGAAACGCCAGAGCCGATGCCTAGCTCGATCACCGCATCGGTGCTGGGTGAAGATCCAAAGGGCACGCACGGCGCCACTGAAGCGCTTCCGGGCATGCCGCCCGTCACCGCGGCTCCGCCCGCTGCCGCCACCGCCTGATAGGGACCGAGAGAGCAATGGTTCGCATTTTTGGGTTCCTCGCCGGGCTGGTGTTCTGCACCGCGCTGCTGATGGCGCTGATCTTCACGCCGCGCGCAGCGACCGCTCACCCGGAGCAGGCGTTCCTTCAGCATCCCCGGTCCGCGCATCTGGCGAGCTCGGGGCCGTTCGGGCACTTCGACCGCGCGCAGCTGCAGCGCGGGCTCAAAGTGTACAAGGAAGTCTGCTCGGCCTGCCACGGCCTCAGCCTCGTCGCGCTGCGCGACGTCGCGCAGCTCGGCTATGACGAGGATCAGGTGAAGAACCTTGCCGCGCAGTTCCAGGTGCCGGGCGTCAACCCGGACACCGGTGAGGCGGCGACGCGCCCGGGCACCCCGGTCGATCACTTCCCCTCGCCCTATCCCAACGAGATTGCGGCTCGCGCGGCAAACAACAACGCGCTCCCGCCGGACCTCTCGCTAATCACCAAGGCGCGTGAGGGTGGGGCGGACTACGTCTATTCGCTGCTGACAGGTTATCGCCCGGTTCCGGGCAACTTGCCTGCTGAACTGCGGCCTTCGGGTACGCTGCATTACAATCCGTGGTTCCACTCGCTCAACATCGCCATGGCGCCGCCGCTTACCAGCGAAGGGCAGGTCACGTTCGATGATGGCACCCGCGCGACGGTCGACCAGATGGCAAGGGACGTGAGCGCGTTCCTCGTCTGGACCGCGGAGCCCAAGCTCGAGAACCGGCTGCGCACCGGCTGGGCAGTGCTGGGCTTCCTGCTCGCGCTGACGACGCTCGCGTACCTGTCGTATCGCGCGATCTGGGCGGACAAGAAGAAGCACTGATTTCGGTCAGGCTGGAAAGCAAAGGCGGCGGGGCAAAGCTCCGCCGCCTTTCTTCGACCTGCTTCTAGGTGATCTAATTGGTGCGCTCGTTGCGACCGCCGTTGGCCCGGCATTCGCCGAAGCCACGGGTGGGAGCGTTCGACCCCCCCTCTACGTGCTCCGGCGACGGCCGGAGCGCGGGCAGGTGAGACGGGTGGCTGTTTATGACCTCCCGCTGCGTTAGCTCAGAACGGTAGCCAGCGCTGGTTGCGGGAGAAGCGCATGTAGCCGACGTTGACGCCCAGCCGCGCTCCGACGCCAAGTCGCACGGGGATCAGCACGACATCGCCGCGCCGCAGGTAGCTCGCGTTAAAGCCGCCGAGCAGATAGGCCGCACCCTCGCCCGCGGGGTAGCGGTGGAACAGGTCGGCGGTGTCGTAGAGGTTGTAGACGAGGACAAAGGTCGACCCCGCATTGGCGCCGGCGTCGATGCCAATCGACGGCCCGGTCCAATAGACTGGGATCTGGCCTTCGACGCGATGGTGCAGCGTACCCGAACCGTAGCGCACGCCGAGCACGAACGCGCCGCCTGCCTCCCGGCCGACGATATAGGCGTTGGGTTCGCCTTGCTTGCGGAGAATATCCTCGATGATCGCCGCGAGCCCTTCGGCGCCGCGACCGAACACGCCCTCCGCTGCGCCGATCAGGTCGTCGCGCTGATAGGTGGGGGCGCCCGCAGGAACGCTCGGCGCTCCGGTCGGAGCTGGTACCCCGGGACTGGCGGGAGCGTTTGGCGCACCGGGAGGGGTTGCGGGCGGGAGGATTGGCTCGATCGGCGGCTGGACCGGGGGCGGCGGTGGAGCGAGCGGCGGGGCGACCTGTTCCACCGGCGGTGCGGACGGCGCAGGGGTCGGCTGCGCAACCGCCCGGCGATCGAGGTCGGCGTCGATGACGTTGTTCGGGTCGATCTGCCGCACCTGAGCGGCGGCTGGTGCGATCGTGACGCTCGTCAGCAGCGCCACCGACAGCGCGCGCAGGGCGGTGCGTGGCAACATCTTGCGCGACGCGGAAAGCAGCATGGTCAGTCCCCCGGTTCCTCGGCGCCTTGAAGCATGATCGCGCGCACCTGTCCAAGCGATGAATCGGCGGCGGGTCGCAGTGGCGGCACGACAGGCCGACTTGCTGCCAGGTCGGACTTCCCTAGCAACGAGCGCGCCCGCTCACCCGATTGACCTCCCGCTGCAACCTCCGCACGATGCGCCAAGAGCGCGCCGATAACGAGCGCGCCGGTGAGAGAGGCTACCCATGCACCCACGCAATGTCGCACGCGATCGCCCCGATCATCCCGCGGTGATCGACGCCGCGAGCGGGCGAACGCTGAGTTTCGGGGAGCTCGATCGCGCCTCCAACCGCGTGGCGCAACTGCTTCGCTCGCGCGGGGTGGCGGTCGGCGAGGCGGTCGCGTTTCTGGTCGACAACGTCCCCGAATATTTCGCGCTCACCTGGGGCGCGCAGCGGGCGGGCGTATTCTACGTCTGCATCTCGACCCGCCTGACCCCGGCGGAGGTGCAGTATATTCTCGACGATAGCGGCGCGAAGCTGTTGGTCGTGAGCGCCAGCCACGGAGCGCAAGTGGCGAGCGTCGAGTTCCAGGGCACGCGGCTGGCGATCGGCGGGGCGATAGCAGGCTGGGAGCGGCTCGAGGATGCGCTCGCCGCGCAGCCCGATACGCCCATCGCCGACGAGCGCGCGGGGCTCGACATGCTCTACTCCTCGGGCACCACCGGACGTCCCAAGGGGATCAAGGGCGAGCTGCCTGAGGATGGCGCGATCGACGCGTCGAACGTGCTCGCGGGGATCTGCCGGGCGTTCGGCATCGGGCCCGACACCATCTACCTGACGCCGGCGCCGCTCTACCACGCGGCGCCGCTGCGCTGGTCGATGAATGCGCAACGGCTGGGCGCGAGCGTGGTGCTGATGGACCATTTCGAGCCCGAGGCAACGCTTGCCGCGATCGAGCGCTATCGCATCACCGCCGGGCAATTGGTACCGACGCACTTCATCCGCATGCTCAAGCTGCCCGAAGAGGTTCGCGCGCGCTATGACGTGTCGTCGCTGAAGCTCGCGATCCACGCGGCGGCGCCGTGCCCGGTGCCGGTCAAGCAGGCGATGCTCGACTGGTGGGGGCCGGTGATTCACGAATATTACGCCGGCAGCGAAGGCAACGGCATCACCTGGGCCACCCCCGCCGACTGGATCGCGCACCCGGGCACCGTGGGTCGAGCGATCAGCGGCATTCTCCACATTTGCGACGAGGAGGGGAACGACCTGCCGCCACGGACCGAGGGCCTCGTTTACTTCGAGGGGGGCAGCAGCTTCACCTACCACAATGATCCGCAGAAAACCGCGGAGGCGACTAATGCGCACGGGTGGACGACGCTGGGCGACATCGGCTGGAAAGACGAGGAGGGGTTCCTCTACCTCACCGACCGCAAGAGCTTCATGATCATTTCGGGCGGGGTCAACATCTACCCGCAGGAGATCGAGAACCACCTGATCGGGCACCCTCGCGTCGCCGACGTGGCGATCATCGGCGGCCCGCACGCGGAGATGGGGGAGGAGGTCATCGCCGTCGTGCAGCCTGAGGACATGGCGGAGGCGGGCGACGCGCTCGCGGGCGAACTCGAGGCATATTGCCGCACCGCGCTGTCTGGGGTGAAGACGCCGCGCCGCTTCGATTTTCGCGCGGAACTGCCGCGGCATCCCACGGGCAAGCTCTACAAGCGCCTGCTGCGGGACGAATATTGGGCGAAGGAGCGACCGCAGTGACCGAATGGCGCGATGATGAAGGGCGGGTGCACGTCGCGCTCGGCGATGACGGCGTGGCGCAGGTGCGGCTGACCCGGCCCGACAAGATGAACGCGCTCGACCCAGCGATGTTCGCGGGCATCACCGGTGCCATCGCGCGGCTGGAGCGGATGGCGGGGTTGCGCTGCGTCGTGCTTTCGGGGGAAGGGCGGGCGTTCTGCGCGGGGCTCGACCTCGCGTCGATGGCGAGCGGCGGGGCAAGCGCCGGGCTCGACATCTGCGAGCGTACGCACGGGCAGGCGAACCTCTTTCAGCAGGTGAGCTGGGGGTGGCGCATGCTCCCCGTCCCGGTGATAGCGGCGGCGCACGGCGTCGCGTTCGGCGGCGGTTTTCAGATCATGTCGGGCGCGTGCATCCGCGTCGCCGCCCCCGACACGCGCATGGCGATCATGGAAATGAAGTGGGGCCTCGTCCCCGACATGGGCGGCATCGCGCTGTGGCGCGGCACGGTGCGCGACGATGTGCTGCGCGAACTCGCCTACACCGCGCGCGAGTTCAGCGCGGCTGAGGCCGAACGCTGGGGACTCGTCACCCACTGCGCCGCCGATCCGCTGGCGGAGGCGACCGCGCTGGCGCAGCAGATCACCGCGCGTAACCCCGACGCCGTGCGCGGGGTGAAGCGGCTCGCCAACGCCATGCACGACGAACCATCCTCGGCGCTGCTCATGGCCGAAAGCGTCGAGCAAAAGGCGGTGCTGCGAACGCCGAACCAGCTCGAAGCGGTGATGGCGGGCATGCAGAAGCGAGCGGCGAAGTTCGAAGATCCAGCGGTGCTCTAGGTGGTACCGCCACCGATGCTGGGGCGCGTCAGAGGAGGGTGAGGAACCTCACCGCGGCGTCCCAGTCCTGCTGGCGGGCATCGCGCGCGGCTTTGGCGTCGGCATCCTCTCCCCAACGCCGCTCCTGCCACATCTCGTCAAGTGTGACCGCGTCCCATCCCGTCTCGCCGGAGAGCGCGCCAGCCTCGACCGCCAGCGCTACGATGAGACTCCCGCCGATGGTCACCAAAGGCGCCACCGCGGCGAGCTGAAAGGGGGACAGCGCTAAGAGCGCTTCGCCCAGCCGCGCTATTGTGGCGGGGGGCTGGTCGACGGGCATCACCCCCTCCGCGATCGCGAAGCTGATGTCGTAGCGCCCTCGTGCCCAGTCGAGCAGCGGGTCCCACGCCGCCGCCTGCTCCGCCGCCAACGCGCGATCTTCCGCGCGATAGCAGAGGAGGTCGTTCGCACCGTATCGCGCGAGCGGCTCGGCAAAGCGCGCGGGATCGGGCATCACCAGGTCGAGCGCGGCGTTGGCGAGCCCGGTGAGCGGCATTACGCGCGGGTCGACGCTTTCGCCGACGTCGCGCCACTCCGCTGCGACAGCCTCGGCCAGTGCAGGTGTCGGAAGCTCGAGCGCATTGCGCGCCGGCGTCTTCACGCCGCGCTCGTCGAGCAGCACCGCATGCGCACCGCCCGCCGCATCGACCGTGACCTCCCGCCAGAACCGCTTCATTGCGGCTCCCCCGAGGAGCGCCAGCGGTGGGTGAGCGCGGGCACGACGAGGACAAGACCGCTCAACCCCGCGAGGATGAGCGGTGCTGCGGCGAGCAGCGTCTCCGAACGGACGCCGTGTTTGACGAGGAGATAGCCCGCCATCGCCAGCATCAGCGCCGACGCAACACGCACCGCGCCGAGCGTCAGGAAGCGGCCACGCGCGCTCATGCCAACCAGCTCCGCAACTGGATCGCCACTGCGGGCGGGTTGGACGCGATCGCTTCCGCGCCGCCCGCGGTCAATTCCGCCTCGTCATGATAGCCCCAGGCGACGCCGAGCGCGCGGGCTCCTGCCGCGCGGGCGAGGCCCATGTCGTGAGCAGTGTCCCCGATCACGGCGGTCTGCGCTGGGGCGGCGCCAACCGCCTCCATCGCCGCCAGCGCCATCGACGGGTGCGGTTTGGAGGGGTGGTTGTCGGCGACCTGCAACGTCGCAAAGCGGTCGGTGAGGCCATGCTGGCGCAGCAGCCGCTCCAGCCCGCGGCGCGACTTGCCGGTGGCGATGCCGAGTGTCCAGCCATCGCCCTGCAGTTCGTCAAGCAACGCGACAACGCCATCGAACAATGGCTCGGGGTCGGCACCGTGCGCGGTGCGCGCCTCGAAATAAGCCTCGCGATAGGCGTCGGCGAGGCGTTCGACCTCTGCGTCGCTGGCTCCCGGCGCGAGGCGGGCGATGGCGACCGGCACCGACAGCCCGATCCCGCGCCGCACCTGCGCGGCGGGTGGGATCGCCTGTCCGCAAGCGGCGAACGCTCGCTCGACCGCGGAGACGATGGCGTGTTGGCTGTCGGCGAGCGTTCCGTCGCAATCGAACAGCGCGAGGCGGACACTGCTGGTCACAGCGCGACGCTCTGCGGCTCGGCCGCGCGCATCAGTCTGGCGAGCTCCACTCGGCCCTGCGCGTCCAGTGCGGAGGCGACCGCGGCGCGGCTGTCGGCAGGCTTGTTCTGGCTGAGCTTTCGCGTCGCGCGCCATTCGCGCACCACCAGCCGGAAACCGCTGATCCCGCGCAGCAATTGCGCGACATAGGCTTGGTGTTCTGCGTCCTGCGGCAACCCGCTGCCATCGGGCTCGCCCAACCGTGACAGCGCGTCGAGTTGGGCCATCAGCGCCGCCTCGTCGAGCAGTTCGACCCGCCCCTCCACCTCCAGCGCGACGTAGTTCCAGGTGGCAACCTGCGGCGTCGGCCGGGCATACCAGGCGGGGCTGACATAGCCGTGCGCGGCGATGGTTGTGAACAGCGCATCCGCGCCCGCAAGATGCGGCGCGAGCCGGTTCGCGCGCGACAGATGGAAGTGAAGCGCGCCATCCTCAGCAAGGACCACCGGAACTTGCGCCGCGATCAGACCAGCCGGCGTTGCGGCGACGATCTGTCCGAACGGCTCCTCCGCGACCAGATCGGCGAGGCTGAGCGAAGCGTCGGGCCGGAAGCGCGGATCGGGGTGCATCAGCCCTTGCCCCTCGGGCGCGGAGGTCGACCGCCGCCAGCGCCGCCCCCGCCTCGCGAGCGACGTTCGCCGCGGCGTTCCTTGCGCAGCCCCTTGGCGTGAGCGCGGGCGCGCTGCTTGGCGGCGTCGGGGCGCGCGGTGGACGGCGGGGTGATCGGGGTCGCGTCCGCCTCGCTCGCATCGAAACCGAGATCGGCGAGACTTTCGGCGAAATGCTCGGGAAGGTCTGCAGTCACCTCGAGCTTGCCACCCGTCGGATGGTCGATCCGCAGGCGGCGCGCGTGGAGGTGCAGCTTGCGGGAAATCGTGCCGGTGAGGAACGCCGCCTTTCCGCCATATTTGCCGTCGCCGACGATCGGATGCCCGATCGCCGCCATGTGCGCGCGCAGCTGGTGGGTGCGCCCCGTGAGCGGCTGGAGCGCGACGAAGGCGGCCTGATTGCCCGCTCGATCGATTACGCGATAGCGGGTCACGGCGCTCTGGCCATGCTCCTTGTCGACGTGCATCTTTTCGCCGCCGCTGCCCGGCTGCTTGGCGAGTGGGAGATCGATCTCCCCCAATTCGACCGACGGCACGCCAACCACGATCGCCCAATAGATCTTGCGCGTGGTGCGGCCCGCAAAGGCGCGCGAGAATGTCGCCGCACTGCCGGGCGTCGCTGCGACGAGCAGCACGCCCGACGTGTCCTTGTCGAGCCGGTGTACCAGCCGCGGGCGCGGATCGCCCTCCTCTTCGGTCAAGGCGTCGAGCAGGCGGTCGACGTGCGTCGTCGTACCCGAGCCGCCCTGCGTCGCCAGCCCCGGCGGCTTGTTGAGCACAATCGCATGCGCGTCGCGGTGGATCACCATGCCGCGCGCGAGGGCGGTGTCCGCATCCGACAGCGGCGCGCGCGGGCGCGGGGCTCGGGCCGCGGCGCGCTCGGCGGGGAGTTTGAGGTGCAGCTCCTGCCCTTTTTCGAGGCGGGTGCCGGTTTCGGGCTTGGCGCCGTCGAGGCGAACGCGGCCTGCGCGCAGCCACTGCTGCAAGGTCGCCTGGCTCACTTCGGGGCGATGACGGCGGAACCAGCGATCGAGCCGGATGCCGTCATCGTCGGCGGTGATGCGCAGCCGCTCCTCGCTCATGCCGCGCGTCCCAAAGCGAGCCCGGCGAACAGCAGCGCGACGCTGCCCGCGACGGAGAGGGTCGCATAGCCAAGCGCGGCGAGGCTGCGTCCGCCCTCCAGCATGGCCGCGGTCTCCAGACTGAAGGCGGAGAAGGTAGTGAACCCCCCGAGTAGGCCGGGTGCGAGGAAAGCGCGGAGGTTGGCGCTGGGCGCGTGGCGTTCACTCCACCCCGCCAGCGCGCCCATCGCCAGCGCGCCCACTAGGTTCGCCGCCATCGTCGCCCATGGCCAAGCCATCGCGCTCCCCGGTGCAAACCACCGACTGAGCGAAAAGCGCAGAGCAGCGCCAATCGCGCCGCCGGCCATCACGGAAAGGAGGGAAGCCATCGCCGCCCCCGTTAGCGGCCCCACCTCTGCGCGTCACCCCTGCAGGGTCAGCTTCCAGGAAGCTCCGGAAACGCGCGGCAGATATGTTCGTGGACCGAGTGGTACAGCGGCGCGAGCCACTCGCAGCCGAACCGGCCGCGCTCCACCCAGCGCAGCGTGCCCTCGATTGCGGCGAAGCCCGGGAGGGTCACCCACACTCGCTCGCCGACGTGCAAGCGGCTGAGCGTTTCACCACGGCAACCGGTACGCGACAGGTCGCGCAGCGTCACGGCAAAGGCTGTGCGGCCCGGTTGGCGGAGGTTGGCAGGAATCTCGACGTGCGCGCGCTCGGCGATACGGCGGTTGCCGTCGCCTTCGAAGGAGGGAGGTGTCAGCTCCCAAAAGGGTCGCTCGAAGCCCATTGCCCGCTCGGTAATCGGCCTGCATCCGCCAGGCAGCGGCTGGTCCCCGCGCCGCGCAGATAAGCCAACAATTCTCTCCGTTTGGTTAAGACCGATCGCGTTGCGCGGCCGATTTCATCGAATCGATGGTCACGAACTTCTCGCGTGGCGCGTCGTGACGGGCGGCGGCGATCTCCGCCGCATCGATGCGCTGCCAGTCACGAAAGGTGACGATTTCGACCCCACGACGCGCGAGCAGCGCGTCAAGCTCGGCGCGACCTCCGCGACCGGTGTCCGGGGGCGTGGTCCAGTCGGCAACGATCGCCTCCGCGATGTTGGCGCCGTCGGGCTTGTTGGTGCCGATCGTCCCCGAAGGCCCACGCCGTGCCCAGCCGACGCAATAGAGCCGGGGCGCAATGCGTCCCTCGTCATTGGCAAAGCGGCCCTTGGCCGCGTCATAGGGTACATCCGGGATTGGCGGGGTCTGATAGCCGACACAGGCTACCACCAGCGAGGCGGGTACGCGGTAGGTTTCCCCCGTGCCGACCGCCGCCCCCTGTTCGTCGAGCCGGGTGCGCTCGACCAGCACGGCCTCGACCCGATCGCTGCCTTCGACCGCGACGGGTTTGGCAAAGAAGTCGAAGGCGATCTCCACCTCCGCGGGGCGCGGTGCGGCGGCGAACTCGCGCAGGTGCGCGACCGACTTGCGCTGGCCGGGGTCGAGCGCTGCATCGGCGTCCTGTGGCGGCAGGTCGTCGGCATCGACGATCGGTGCTGCGCGCGACAGGTGCCCGAGCTCTCCCAGCTCCTTGGGCGTCATCGCGATCTGGTGCGGTCCGCGCCGACCGAGGATCGTCACGCGCCTCACTCCGCTACCCGCCAGCGCTTCGAGGGCGTGCGCGACGATGTCGCTTCCGGCAAACTCTTCGCGCGTTTTCGTAAGGATGCGGGCGACGTCGAGCGCGACGTTGCCGTTGCCGATGACCACCGCATGTTCGCCGCCGAGCGACGGGTCGAGCGCGGCATGGTCGGGATGGCCGTTGTACCAGCCGACGAATTGCGCGCTGCCAATGACGCCGGGGAGATTCTCCCGCGGGATGCCGAGCGGGCGGTCGTGCGGCGCTCCGGTCGCCAGCACCACCGCGTCATAGAGATCGAGCAGTTCTGCGACGCTGACGTCCTTGCCGACCTCGACATGGCCGACAAAGCGCACGTTGTCGGTCAGCGCGACCGCCTCATACCGGCGAGAGACGGCCTTGATCGATTGGTGGTCCGGAGCCACTCCCGTGCGGATGAGGCCGTAAGGCACGGGTAGGCGGTCAATCAGGTCGATGCGCACGTCGTCACCGCACAGCTTCTGCAGCGCCTCCGCGGTGTAATAACCTGCCGGCCCCGAACCTACGATCGCCACATGCCGCATTGCCGCCATCCTGTCCCGACCGTTTGCCGGAGACGATGCTAGAGCGCCCAAACGCCCGCGCCAAGCTCGCCTTGACGATGCGAGGTGACCCGACTAGGTGCGCCGCTCGCGCGCTCCCCTGTCCTCTAACGGTAAGAGAGCGGACTCTGACTCCGTCAATCGTGGTTCGAATCCACGCGGGGGATCCAGCGCGTGAAACCAGTTGTGTTCGCCGCGGCTGTGCGTTTTCACGCGGCCGCCACGCTGCTAGGGGGTGCCATGGCTTCCCCTCCCCCCACCGCCACCCTCCGCAAAAACGCCGTGCCGCCGAGCGAGGGGCCGGGCACGCCGCTCTCGTTCCGCCCGCTTCAGAATGGCGACGAGGGTGCGCTTGATTACCTAGGGTCTGCTGGCGCCTCGGCACAGGCGGCGCTGCTGTCATTGCTCGATCAGAGCGACGACTGCGTGAAGTTCCTCAGCCCGGAAGGCACGCTCACCTATATGAGCTGCAGCGGGTTGCGGACGATGGAGATCGACGACTTCAGCGCGATAAAGGGAATGCCCTGGCCCGCGCTGTGGCCTGAGGATGGACAGGCGACCGTGCGCGACTCCCTCGCAGCGGGCGCGCGCGGCGAACACGGGCATTTCGAGGCATTCTGCCCCACCGGCAAAGGCACGCCCAAATGGTGGCACGTCACCGTGTCCCCGATTTTCGGCGACGACGGCAAGGTCGCGGCGCTGCTCAGCACTTCGCGCGACATCACCGATCGCAAGCAGCGCGAGGAAGCGATGCTGGCGACCATGACCGAAATGCGCCATCGGCTGCGCAACGCCTATTCGATCAGCGCCTCCATGGCGATGTTGAGCGCGCGCGACACGCCGGAGGCGGAGGAGTTCGCGCGCGGGCTCGCCGGTCGACTGGCGCGGCTGGCCGACGTCCAATCCGCGCTTATCGACAGCGGTGGTGGCGCCAGCCTCGCCGACCTCCTCGACCGTATCGCGCACGCCTTTGATGGTGCGGGCCGTTTCGACGTGTCGGGGGTCGCCGATTGCACGCTGGGTGAGAACGCGGCGCGAGCGATCGCGCTGGTGGTTGGGGAGCTGTGCACCAACAGCGTCAAATATGGCGCGCTCGGCACCTGCGGAACGGTGCGTATCGTGGGCCAGTGCGGCGCTGACGGAGTGACGCTCGAGTGGCGCGAGACGCGTGGCGACGTCGGCGTGGCGACGCTCCCGGGTATGAAGCCACACAGCGGCGGCGAAGGACGGACGTTGCAGGACCGCATGCTTCGCGCGGTTGGCGGGTCGATGGAGACGCGCGAACGGGAGGACGGCTTCGAAGCGGACATCGAGATCCGCGACGTGGCACGCTGACGGGCCCGGCGACGATGCAGGTCGAGACCAGCGATCAGGGCCATGTCCGCACGGTCACCTTTGCAAGCCCGCCGCTCAATTATGCGAGCGAGGCAATGTTGGCGGCGATCGCCGACGCGCTGGAAGCGGCAGACCGCGATCCGGAAGTGCGAGCGGTGGTGCTCGCGAGCGAAGGGCGGACGTTCTGCGCAGGCGCCGACCTCGCCGATCCGGCGGGGGTAGGCGGCGCAGTGCCCGACGGGGAGGAGGACCCGCTGCTGCGCTTTTATGCGCAGGTGGTTCGGCTGTTCTCCACCGCCAAGCCGATCGTTGCCGCGGTGCACGGCGCGGCAGTCGGCGCGGGGCTGGGCCTCGCGCTGGCGGCAGACTTCCGCGTGGCCAGCGAAGGCGCGCGCTTTGCCGCCAACTTCACACGGCTTGGCTTTCACCCCGGCTTTGCGCTGTCACACACGTTGCCGCGGCTGATCGGAGCGCAGGCGGCGCAGCTGATGATGCTCACCGGTGATCGCTATAAGATCGACGACGCCTTGCGCTGGGGCTTGGTGGATCGCGTCGCCGACGATGCACTTGCGGGCGCGCAGGCGCTCGCCGCGACGATCGCGGAGGGCGCGCCGCTTGCTTTGGTCGCGACCCGTGCCACGCTTCGGCCGGGCATGCGGCAGATCGTGCAGGCGACGCTCGCTCACGAACATGCCGAACAGGCAAAGCTGCGGGTCACCTCCGATTATGCCGAGGGCGTTGCGGCAGTGTTCGCGCGGCGGGCGCCCAACTTCACCGGGCGCTGACTCGGAACAACGTGGCTTGGCGCGCTTTCAGACCTGTTGGGGCTCGCCAACGGGGGACGTAACATGCCGGCACGCGCTTATTGGAAGGGACAGCTCCGGCTCGCGCTGGTGTCGATCCCGGTCGAGATATATCCCGCGACGAAGTCCGGCGCGTCGATGTCCTTTCGGCAGATACATGAGCCGACCGGCAAACCGATCAAGTATGAAAAGGTCGTCGCGGGTGTCGGTGCAGTCGACAAGGAAGAAATCGTCAAGGGCTACGAGCGCGACAAAGGCGAATTCGTCCTCCTGACCGACGCCGAGATTGAGGCGGTGAAGATCGAGAGCCGCAAGACGCTGGAGCTTGTGCAGTTCGTCAACGTGCACGACATTCCGGTGCTCTATTACGAAAAGCCCTACTTCGTGGTCCCAGCCGACGACCTCGCGCACGAAGCCTATATCGTGCTTCGCGAGGCGCTGAAGGCGGAGAAGAAGGCGGCGATCGGGCAGCTGTCGGTACGCGGGCGCGAGACGCTGGTGGCGCTGCGCAGCTGCGGCAACGGCATCATCCTCGAAACGCTGCGCTACGCCGACGAGGTGCAAAAGGCGCAGAGCTATTTCCGCGATATTGACGACGGCGGCGCGGACGAAGACCTGCTCGCGCTCGCGACGACCTTAATTGAGAAGAAATCCGGCGAATTCGAGCCCGAGAAGTTTCACGACCGCTATATCGACGCGCTCAAGGGGCTGGTCGAAAAGAAGGCGGTCGCCAAGGGCGCGACGATCATCGAGGACGCGGGCGACAGCGGCAGCCCGCGTGGCAGCAATGTCATCGACCTGATGGCAGCTCTCAAGAAGTCGGTCGGGGGCGATGCGCCCACCCCCGCCAACGACGCCGAAAAGCCGGCCAAGGCCGCCAAGGCGACGGCCAAGCCCAAGGCGACGAAAAAGGCGAAGGCGGAGGAAGAGGCGCCGGCCCCCACGCCGAAAAAACGCAAGGCGGCGGGCTGATCCGCCGTGGCGAAGCGCAAGGCCCTCGCCGAAGCCCCTCCTGGCTCCGATCCGCTCGCCGCCTATAACGCCAAGCGCGATTTCGGGCTGACCCCTGAACCGGCGGGCGAGATCGCGCCCAGCGCCGATGGCAACCGCTTCATTGTTCAGAAGCACGCGGCGACGCGGCTCCACTGGGACCTGCGGCTGGAGGTCGACGGGGTGCTGAAGAGCTGGGCGGTGACGCGCGGACCGTCGATCGACCCCGACGACAAGCGGCTCGCGGTCCGCACCGAGGACCATCCGATGTCCTACGCCGACTTCGAGGGGAACATCCCCAAGAAGGAATATGGCGGCGGCACGGTGATGCTATGGGACCGCGGCACGTGGGCGCCGATTGCGGGCAAGAGCGCCAAGGACCTCGACGAAGGCCATCTCCACTTCACGCTCGACGGCGAACGCATGAGGGGGGAGTGGCTGCTGATCCGCCTGAAGCCCCGCCCGGGGGAGAAGCGAGAGAACTGGCTGCTGCGCAAGATCCGCGACGCTGAGGCGGGCGAAGGCGATGTGCTGGTTGAGACCGCGCTCACCAGCGTGCTCACCGGACGGACGATGGCCGAGATCGCAGCGGATACGGCGGGCACGCAGGCGCTTGCGGGCAAGGACGACCGCGCCTTTGCGCAGGCGATGAAGGCTGCGGCCACGCGCAATGCCAGCGTTGCCAAGCGGCGGCGCAGCAAGGGCTCGGAACAACCGCCCGCCTTCCGTCCGCCGCAGCTGGCGACGCTCGTCGATGATGTCCCCGCCGGGAACGGCTGGATGCACGAGATCAAGTTCGACGGCTACCGCGCGCTCATCGCGACCGGTGGCGGCAAGGTGACGGTGTGGACCCGCAACGGGCTCGACTGGACCGACAAATTTGCGCCGCTAGTCGGACGCTTCGCCGCGCTCGACTTTCCACCGGCGTTGATCGACGGAGAAATCGTCGCGCTCGATGCGAACGGCAACCCCGATTTCTCGACACTTCAAAATGCGCTGAAGCGTGGGCACGGCGCGGAGGACCCCAACCATCCGCTCGCTTTCTTCGCCTTCGATTTGCTGGAGGTGGATGGCGAGGGCTTGACCGCGCTTCCCAACATCGTCCGCAAGGAGCGGCTGGAGGCGCTGATGGGTCACGCGCCCCCGCCGCTGCACGTCGCCGATCACCTGCTTGGCTCAGGCGAAAAGCTGTTCGCCGCGATGGAGGCGGCGGGGCAGGAGGGGATCATCTCCAAGCGCATCGACGCGCCCTACCTGTCGAAGCGCACCAAGAACTGGCTCAAGATCAAATGCACCCGGCGCGAAGCGTTCCGCATTATCGGCATGTCGCGCAGCACCACCAAGGCGCGTCCATTCGCGTCGCTGCTGCTCGCGCGTGAGGAGGGGAGCGAACTTGTCTATGCGGGCAAGGTCGGCACCGGCTTCGACAACAACACCATCGATGCACTGTCGCAGCGGCTCGAGCGACTGATCGTCGAGGATGCGCCGGTCGAGGTGCCGCGGGTCGAGGCGCGCGGGGCACGCTGGGTGCGCCCCGAACTCATCGCCGAGGTCGCCTTTGCCGAAATGACCGGCGAGGGCAGGGTGCGGCACGGCAGCTTCATCGGCCTGGTCGAAGGGAAGGGCAAGCGCGCCAAGGCGGCAGCGCCTGCTGCCGAAGCGGTGGTGGAAAAGGTCGCCAAGAAAGCCCGCGCCAAGCCTGCAACAGATCCGCTCGCCGACAGCGGCGTGCGTCTCACCAACCCCGATCGCGTGGTGTTTCCGGAAACGGGTGAGACCAAGGGTGAGCTTGCCGCCTATTATGCGCAGGTCGCGGGGATCATGCTGCCGCACGCCGGCGCGCGGCCGGTCAGCCTGGTGCGCTGTCCGCAGGGCCGGGGCAAGAAATGCTTCTTTCAGAAGCACGACGCGGGCTCGTTCGGGGCGGCGGTGAAGCAGGTTCCGATCCGCGAGAAGGACGGCAGCAGCGAAGACTATCTCTTCGTTGACACCCCCGCGGGCCTTGTGTCGTGCGTGCAGATGGGGACGATCGAGTTCCACGGCTGGGGCGCGCGGATCGACGATGTCGAGAAACCCGACCGCCTGATCTTCGACCTCGATCCAGACGAGGGGCTCGATTTCGGCGACACCAAGGGCGCCGCTGAGCACCTCCGCCGCCACCTCGCCGACCTTGGCCTGGTCAGCTTTGCGATGCTGTCAGGAGGGAAGGGCGTCCACGTCGTCGTGCCGCTCACACCGGAGCACAGCTGGGAGGTGCATAAGGACTTCGCCCGGCGCTTCGCTGAGGCGCTAAGCCTCGCCGAACCCGACCGCTTCGTCGCGACAATGAGCAAGGCCAAGCGCGTCGGGCGTATCTTCATCGACTGGCTGCGAAACCAGCGCGGGGCGACCGCAGTGCTGCCCTATTCGGTGCGCGCTCGCGAGGGTGCGCCGGTGGCGGCGCCCGTGACGTGGGAGGAGCTCGCCAAGATCGATACGGCCGCGCGCTGGACGCTGCACGACGCCGCCGAACTCAACGAACGCGCGGTGGCCAAGGCGCTCAGAGGCTGGGGCTTCGCCGCGCAGAAACTGCCGGGCGTCTAACCCTTCAACGGCGAGCGCGCGGTGCGGCTTGCAGGCGCTGTGCCGCCTCCAATGTCAGGCGGACGTGGTCGTTGGGGTTCATCTCGTGATGAACCAGCGCCACCTTACGATCGCGACCGATGACGTAGCTGGTGCGGCTCGCGATGCCGGGCGCGAGCGTCACGTCGAACGCGCGCAGCTGCTCGGCGGTAGCGCTCGCCATCGGAAAGGCGGCGCGGCACTCCTGCGTCGAGAAGCGCGCGAGCGTTTCGACATTGTCCGACGACACCCCGATCACGGTCGCGCCCGCCGCCCGGAAGCGCGGCATCGCCTCTGCAAAAGCGCGGCTCTCTAGCGTGCAGCCAGAGGTGAAGGCGCGCGGGAAGAAATAAAGCACCACCGGCCCGCGGCGCAGCGCGCGATCGAGGTCGACGGTGAGGCGCCGCCCACCCTGCGCGCCCTGGGCGACGAAGCGCGGCGCACTCGCTCCGACGTCGAGCGCCGCGACGGCGGGTGCCGCAGGGGCCACGAGCGCGAGCGCGGCGACGGCAGCGTAGCGAGCGAAACGGGTCATGCGCGACGTTCCTTGTATTCTGATTTCACCGACCGAACGCGTGAGCGCAGCTCAAGTGTCCGCAAGTCCGATGCCGATGTTCGCGCGCGGCGCATCCGCCTCGCTCGAGGCGACCGGATAGGCGCAATAGTCCGCCGCGTACCACGCGCTCGGGCGGTGATTGCCACTCAGCCCGACGCCGCCGAAAGGGAGCGCGGATGACGCGCCGTTGGTCGGCTTGTTCCAGTTGATGACGCCGGCGCGCACGTTGGCCCAGAAGCGGTCATAGTCATCGCTCGACCCGCCGATCAGCGCGGCAGAGAGGCCGTAGGCGGTCGCATTGGCGTGGGCGATCGCGTCCTCGAGCGTCGCCACTCGCGTCACCTGCAGCAAGGGACCAAACAGCTCCACGTCGGGCCGCTCCGTCATGTTGGTCACGTCGACGATGCCCGGCGTGAGGAACGGCAGCGTCTCGTCCGGGCGGGTCATGAAGCGGATCGCCTGCCCCCCGTTGGAGATCAGGAACAGGAAACTGTCCATCAGCCCATCGGCGGTGTCGTTGTCGATCACCGGCCCCATGAACGGCTGCGGCTCGGCAAAGGGTTCGGCGACGACCAGCCGGTCGGTGAGCGCCTTCACCTCTCGCAACAGCGCGTCGGCGATGTCGGCCTTGACGATCAGCCGCCGCGCGTTCGAGCAGCGTTGCCCAGCGGAGAGGAACGCCGATTGCACAATCAGCGTCGCCGCGCTCGCCAGATCGTGCGTGTCCCATGCGACGATCGGGTTGTTGCCCCCCATCTCCAGCGCGACGATGCGGTCGGGACGATGGCTGAGCGAGCGGTTGATGGCGATCCCGGCGCGCGCCGAACCTGTGAACAGCACCCCGTCGACGCCGCCGTGCGCGACGAGCGCCTTGCCTTCGTCCGGCCCGCCCTGGAGGACGCCGACCACCCCCTCCGGCACCCCCGCCTCAAGGTAGGCGGCGACCAGCGCTTCCCCGACCGCGGGCGTTTTCTCCGAGGGTTTGAACACCACCGTGTTGCCCGCGATCAGGGCGGGGACGATGTGCCCATTGGGAAGGTGCGCGGGGAAGTTGTAGGGCCCCAGCACCGCCATCACGCCGTGCGGCTTGTGCCGAAGCGCGGTGCGAGCCCCCAGCGCTCCGTCGGTCCGCCTATGTGCGGTGCGCTCGCTATAGGCTTTGGCGGAAAGGTCGACCTTGTTGGCGACGCTCTCAACCTCGGTCTTGGCTTCCCACAGCGGCTTGCCCGTCTCCCGCGCGATCAGTTCGGCGAGCGGGGTGGGGTCGGCCTTCAACCGCTCGGCAAAGCGCTTGATCGGGTCGAGCCGCTTCAGCAGCGGCAGGCTCGCCCACCCGGCAAAGGCGTCGCGTGCAGCGCCGACCGCGGCGTCCACGTTTCCCACTTCCCCACGCCACAAAAGTTCACCGGTTGCGGGTTCGTGGGAGGTAAGTTCGGGCATAGGGTCCATCGAGCGTCAGGGCGCCGCGGCGACCATAGGCGAGGGCGCTGGGCTTGCAAGCTCCGCGCCCATCGCCCGGATGGCGCCGACCTTCGCATCGAGCGCCGTCCAGTCGTCGGCACGGGCGATGGGTTCCCACAGCGCCTCCACCCCCTCGATCAGCATGCCTTGCGGGGCCGCACGCTCCCACCACGCGCCGCGCAGGTCGGCCCGCCCCTCGAGCGCGCTCGCGAGATCGGCAGCTGCCTCGCCGGTCGCTTTTGCGGGGCGGCGTCCCCCGGCCCAGTCGAGGAAAAAGCGGTCGATCTGGGAGAGGCCGCCAGTGCCGGTTTCAGCGCCGGTTTGCGCGCCACGCATCCACGCATCGGCGGCCGCGACCAGCGCTCGGTCACGCTCGGGTGTATCGGTGCTGACCCCCAGACGCCAGCACAGCTGTTTGGCGAAGGCCGCGTCGTAGGCGGGCGCAAACCCCTCCAGCGCCTCGATCAGCGGCGGCGCTTCGCTGATGTGGCGTAGCGCGGCGGCGAGCTGACCCACGGCCCAGTGCACCGCCCCCGGCTGACGCCCAAAGGCGTAGAGCCCACCATGATCGAAGTAAGCGGCGGCAAAGCCTGCGTCCCAAGCCGGCGCAAAGCGCCACGGGCCATAGTCAAAGCTCTCCCCCGTGACATTGATGTTGTCGCTGTTGAGCACGCCGTGGACGAAGCCCGCGACCATCTGTGCCGCCACCGTCCGCGCGGTGGCGCCGACGGTGCGGGTGAGCAGCGCCGCCGCGACCTCCCCCGCGTCCATCGCCGCGACCTCGTTCGCGTCCAGCGCGAACAGGTGCGTAAGGGCATAGCGCGCCAGCCGCTCGATCCCCGCCTTGTCGTCGAGGTACGAGAGACGCTCGAAGCTGCCCACGCGGATATGCCCGTGGCTGGCGCGGACCAGTACGGCGCTGCGCGTGGGGGAGGGTTCGTCGCCTCGGTGGAGCTGCTCGCCCGTCTCGACGATGGATAGCGTCTGGCTAGTGGGCACGCCCAGCGCGGTCAGCATCTCCGTCGCCAGCAGCTCGCGCACCGCACCCTTGAGCGTCAGGCGGCCGTCGCCGAAACGGCTGTAGGGGGTCTGCCCGGAACCCTTCGTGCCGAGGTCGCGCCAGCGTCCGCGTGTGTCGCGCAGCTGCGCAAAGGTGAAGCCGCGCCCGTCGCCGAGCTCCGGGTTGTAATGGCCGAACTGATGCCCGTGATAGCGCAGCGCGAGCGGCTGCGGGAGATTGTCGGTGAGCGGCTCGAACCGCGCCATCGCCGCGATCCACCCACTCTCGTCGAGCATGGCAAGGCCCAGCCCCTCCGCCACGCGGTCGTTGCGCCAGCGCAGGATGGTCTGGGGAAAATTCGCGGGTTCGACCGGATCGGCGATCAAGTCGGCGATGGTGAGCAGGGGAGGGTTGGTCATGTGACCCTGGAGGTGGGGCGGCGCGCTCGCCGGGGCAAGCGGGTTGCCAGCGAAGCTCGCTCGCCCGATACCCCCGCCATGACTGGGCTGCGGATCCTCCATTGTCACTCGACCTTTGCGCTGGGCGGCAAGGAAGCGCGCGCCGTGCGGCTGATGAACGCCTGGGGGGCGCGTGCGCACCACACTGTGCTCGCCGCGTCCGACGACTGGGGCGCGCGGGAGGCGATTGATCCGGGCATCGCGGTCGACTTTCCCCGCGACGCGCCCTCGCTGATGGGGAAGCCTGGGCTGCGACGTTATCGCGACCTCGCGCGCTACACGGCCGGCTTCGACCTTGTGCTCACCTACAATTGGGGCGCGATGGATGTCGTCGGCGCCCGGCGGCTGTTCGGCAAGCGCATGCACCTCCCGCCGCTGATCCACCATGAGGACGGCTTCAACGTCGATGAGGCGACGCGCACCTATCGCCGTCGCAATGCCTTTCGACGCTACATGCTGCCCGCCGCGCACGCGGTGGCGGTACCGAGCCACCGGCTCGAGCGGATCGCGCGGCGCCGCTGGGGGGTGCGCGCGCCGGTGCGCATCGCCAACGGCATCCCGACGCAGCTCTACGCAGGGTCCCACGCGCCGGGGCTGTTCCCGGACGTTCCGCGCCGCAACGGTGAGCTTCTCGTCGGGACCATCGCCGGGCTGAGGCGGGTGAAGGACTTGCCCCTGCTGGTCGAGGCGGTGGCTCGCGCCGACGCGCCGCTGCGGCTTGTGATCGTCGGGCAGGGCCCGGAGCGCGAGACCATCGCCTGCGCCGCGCTCGCGCACGATATCGCCGATCGCGTCCACCTCGTCGGGTTCATGGCCGAGCCGCATCGCTATGTCGGCGCGTTCGACGTGCTCGCGCTTTCGTCGCTCTCCGAACAGCAGCCGATCTCAGTGATCGAGGGGATGGCGGCGGGTCTCCCCATCGTCGCGCCGGACGTGGGCGACATCGCGATGATGGTGAGCGACGAAAACCGCCGCTTCGTGACCGAACGCTCGGTGCCCGCACTGTCAGCAGCGCTGACCGAGCTTGCGCGCGACCCGATGTTACGCGCGCTAGTCGGGGAGGCGAACCGGGCCAAGGCGCGGGCGGAGTTCGACGAAATCACAATGGTCGCGCGCTATGCGCGGCTATACGGCGAGGCGGTCGGACGACCCGGGGCGCTCCTCGCCTCGGGCTGACGCTGGCAGCTCCAGCCGACGAGCGCACTTTCCTGCTTCCCCCGCGGGCAATTTCCCGCCATCGCAGGTTGCAGCTGTAACCGACATTGCTGGAGACCATGACGTTGCTGAGCGGGCTGAGGCCGATCACCTATGCCGGGCGTGAGATGTGGCCCTTGATCGAGGGCGGCAAAGGCGTGTCCGCGACCAATGGTGACAGCTCGGGCGCGTGGGCGGCGGCGGGCGGGATCGGCACGGTCAGCGCGGTCAACGCCGACAGCTACGACCCCGAAGGCCGCATCGTGCCGCAGGTTTATGCCGGCATGACGCGCAAGGAGCGGCACGAGGAGCTGATCAACTACGCCATCGCCGGTGCGGTGACGCAGGTCGAGCGCGCGCATGCGATGAGTGGCGGCGCGGGCGCGATCAACATCAACGTGCTATGGGAAATGGGCGGCGCGCAGGCAGTGCTCGAAGGCACGCTCGATCGCGTCGCGGACAAGGTGACGGGGGTCACCTGCGGCGCGGGCATGCCCTACAAGCTGAGCGAGATCGCCGCCCGGCATGGGGTCTACTACCTCCCGATCGTCAGCTCCGCGCGTGCGTTCCGCGCGCTGTGGAAGCGCAGCTACTCCAAGGTGCCCGAATGGCTGGGCGCGGTGGTGTATGAGGACCCCTGGCTCGCGGGCGGGCACAACGGGCTCTCCAACGCCGAAGACCCCCGCGTGCCGCAGGACCCCTACCCGCGCGTCGCCGAGCTTCGAAAGACGATGCGTGCGGAGGGCATTGCCGACGACGTGCCGATCGTCATGGCGGGTGGCGTGTGGTTCCTGCGCGAATGGGCCAACTGGCTCGACAACCCGGAGCTCGGGCAGATCGCGTTTCAGTTCGGCACGCGCCCGTTGCTGACGCACGAAAGCCCCATCCCCCAAGCGTGGAAGGACGCGCTGCGCGACCTCAAGCCCGGCGACGTACTGCTCCACAAATTTTCGCCGACCGGCTTTTACTCGTCCGCCGTGCGTAACCCATTCCTGCGCAACCTCGAGGCGCGCAGTGAGCGACAGGTGGCGTTTGGCAAGGCGGAGGACGCCGCGACCCCGGTGCGGATGGAGATCGACCGCAAGAAATATTGGGTGTCGCCCGAAGCCTATGAACAGGCGATGGGCTATGCCGCACAGGGCTTCACCGCCGCGCTCAAAACGCCCGACGACACGCTGGTGTTCGTCGATTCGGTCGAGCGCGAGGAGATCCTCAAGGACCAGCGCGACTGCATGGGGTGCCTGTCGCACTGCCAGTTTTCGTCGTGGAAGGACCATGACGATTACACCACCGGGCGCCTCGCCGATCCGCGCAGCTTCTGCATCCAGAAAACGCTGCAGGACATCGCGCACGGCGGCCCGGTCGAGCAGAACCTGATGTTCGCGGGGCACGCGGCCTACCGTTTCGCGGAAGACCCGTTCTATTCGAACAACTTCACGCCCACCGTCGGTCAGCTGGTCGAGCGCATCCTCACGGGCGACTGACGGCTTCTGCGGTGGCCGGGGCAGAAATACCGTCGTCGGCGCGCATCCGCGTGACGAGACCGATGGTAAGGCCGGCGATCACCGTGCCGATCGCGGACCAGGCGGCGACGGCGACAATCGCGACCAGCTGCGCGACCAGCTGACGTCCCATGTTGAAGCCCTCGGGGTAGCCGGACCCGCCGAACCATTCGCTCGACAGCAGCGGGCCAACGAGGAGCGCGCCCGCGATCGCGGCGGCGATGAGCGGCAACACGCGGTTGTCGCCATCGTGCCAGCCGAGCCGGCGCGGCATGATACGCGGCGCGAACCAGGCGGCGAGTGCGCCCACCACGCCGGTCAGCACTGCTCCGCCGAAGCTCGCCCCGTCGGCGACAACGCTCGCCGCGACCGCGCCGCCGAGCATGCCGGTGGCGAGTGCGGATGCGTCCGCCCGCCGCGCGAGGGCTGCGCCCATAAGCGCGCCCGTGGCGGCGGCGATCACCGTCACCAGCATCGCCACCG
>ERZ501016.31-NODE-31-length-82213-cov-8.438229_pt1 | contig 82213 bp, 80 predicted proteins | sample MGYA00248889_ERZ501016 | MGnify/ENA primary metagenome ERZ501016 (study PRJEB25958, sample SAMN03398594) | human skin metagenome | study: EMG produced TPA metagenomics assembly of the Human Skin Microbiome Metagenome (human skin metagenome) data set. | reverse complement strand
CGGGCCCCTCCGGGGGCGGGTCCGTGTGCCGGGCGACAAGTCGATCAGCCACCGCGCGCTGATGCTCGCCGCGCTTGCTGTAGGACAGAGCGAGATACGCGGGCTGCTGGAGGGGGAGGACGTGCTCGCCACCGCCGCCGCGTTGCGCGCGATGGGGGCGGAGGTCGAGCGGGTCGCGGACGGCCGCTGGCGGGTCCACGGCGTCGGCGTCGGCGGGCTGCTCCAGCCGCAGGGTGCGCTCGACATGGGCAACAGCGGCACGTCGGCGCGGCTGTTGATGGGGCTGCTCTCGACGCATCCGTTGCAGGTGGTGCTGACCGGCGATGCAAGCCTGTCGCGACGCCCGATGGCGCGGGTGATTGCGCCGCTGTCGGCGATGGGCGCGGAGTTCCTCGCTTCCCCCGGTGATCGCCTGCCGCTGACGCTGCGCGGCGCGGTGCGGCCCGTCCCGATCCGCTACACGCTGCCCGTCGCCTCAGCGCAGGTGAAGTCGGCGCTGCTGCTCGCCGCGCTCAACACCGCCGGCACCAGCGAGGTGATCGAGACCACGCCCACGCGCGACCACAGCGAGCGCATGCTCGCCGCCGCGGGCGCACGGATCGAGGTCGAGCAGCGGGGCGTGGCGCGACACATCCGCGTCACCGGGGAGGCGGAGCTGCGCCCGCTCGACATCGATGTGCCGGGGGACCCCTCCAGCGCCGCCTTCTTCCTCGTCGCCGCGAGCATCGTGCCGGGGAGCGAGCTGGTGCTGCGCAACGTCGGGATGAACCCCACCCGCAGCGTTCTCGTCACCGTGCTGCGCGCGATGGGCGCGGACATCAGCGAGCTCGACCCGCGTGAGGTGGGGGGCGAGCCCGTCGCTGACCTGCGCGTGGCGCACGCCCCGCTGCGTGGGGTCGAAGTCGATCCTGCGCTCGCGCCGAGCATGATCGATGAATTTCCCGCGCTGTTCGTCGCCGCCGCCTTTGCGCAGGGTCGCACCGTCACCCGCGGGCTGGAGGAGCTGCGCGTCAAGGAAAGCGACCGGCTGGCGACGATGGCCGCGGCGCTGCGCCAGATCGGCGCGCGGGTCGAGGAGCGCGCGGACGGCCTCACCATCGACGGCAGCGGCGGCGAGCTTCTTCCCGGCAGCACGGCTCCGATCGCGACCCATCTCGACCACCGTATCGCGATGAGCTTGGCGGTTGCGGGGCTACACTGCACGGGCGGGGTGGCAATCGACGACATGGCGCACGTCGCCACAAGCTTTCCCGCGTTTGAAGCGATCCTCAGGAGTCTGCACCCATGACCATCGACATCTACGACGCGGTGGGGCTCGCGGGCAGCACGCTGTTCGTCATCGCCTTTCTCTATGCCAATCGCGCGGCGGTGCTCGACAAGCGCTGGTTCAACGGACTGAACTTCATCGGCGCGCTGCTCCTCCTCTGGTCGCTGTGGCACAAGTTCAACCTCGCCGCCTTCATCCTCGAGATCGTGTGGGGCGGGATCGCGCTCGTCGGCCTGATTGCCGCGCTCAGGGCGGGGCCGCCGCGGCGGGACGGAGACGCGCGATGATCATCGCCGTCGACGGCCCGACCGCGAGTGGCAAGGGCACTATCGCGGCGGCGCTCGCACGGCATTACGGGCTGCCGCACCTCGATACCGGTCTGCTCTACCGCGCGGTTGGGTGGAGCGTGGCGGCGGCGGGGGGCGATCCTGACGATGCCGCCGACGCGCTGCACGGATGCGACTTCGCCGATGCGCTGCTCGCCGAGCCCGCCTTGCGCGACGAGGCGACCGGCGCGCTCGCCAGCCGCGTGTCGGTGCATGCGGCGGTGCGCGCGGCGCTGTTCGAGCGGCAGCGCGACTTCGCGACGCAACCAGGCGGTGCGGTGCTCGACGGGCGCGACATCGGCACCGTCATCGCCCCCGATGCCGAGGTGAAGCTGTTCGTCACCGCCAGCGTCCCGGCCCGCGCGCTGCGTCGCTGGCGCGAGATGCAGGCGCGCTTGGGGGAGCACGCTCCTACGCTCGCCGCGATGGAGGCCGACCTCACCGCCCGCGACGCGCGCGATGCGGGGAGGGCGACGGCACCGCTGACCGCATCGAGCGATGCAGTGACGCTCGACACCTCAGAGATGGATGCCGCGGCGGCGATCGCAGCGGCGATCGAGGCGGTCGAGCGAGTGCGCGCAAGATAGTTTCATTTGAAAGTTCACGCTAAGTTCACACCAAATCGACCTCTAGTGTCCCGATAAATCAGTGACTTAGATCTATCGCCGTTGAGGGGTTCAGTAGGCAAGATCGCGGGCCTCTTTTCACGCGAAACCTTGCTTCTTCTAATTGACTCCTCTAGCCGCGCACTGCCCCGACGAGTCCCCGACTCGGGCGGGGTGTTGTCGTGCGCGTTCGGCGGCGACGACAGATCGGCCCTTTTGGCCCGCGCACGGATGGTCCGGCGCGCGGAGGAAAGACCGGCGGACCCAACCGCCTGGCCGGAAACATGATGAAGGAAGACCGCATGGCCTCGCAGGCTAATCCGACGCGCGATGAATTCGCCGCGCTTCTCAATGAAACTCTCGGCGGCGCCGACACCCAGTTCGAAGGCCGGGTGGTCAAGGGCACCGTCACCGCGCTCGAGAACGACCTGGTCGTCATCGACGTCGGCCTCAAGAGCGAAGGCCGCGTTCCGCTGCGCGAATTCGCGCCGCAGGGCCAGAAGGCCGACCTCAAGGTCGGTGACGAGGTCGAGGTGTTCGTCGACCGCGTCGAGAACGCCTATGGCGAAGCGATGCTGTCGCGCGACCGCGCGCGCCGCGAAGCCGCATGGGACCGCCTCGAAGGCGACTTCGCCAAGGACGGCCGAGTCGAAGGCACCATCTTCGGCCGCGTCAAGGGCGGCTTCACCGTCGACCTCGGCGGCGCGGTGGCGTTCCTCCCCGGCAGCCAGGTCGATATCCGCCCGGTGCGCGACGTCGCCCCGCTGATGGACATCCCGCAGCCGTTCCAGATCCTCAAGATGGATCGTCGCCGCGGCAACATCGTCGTCTCGCGCCGCGCCATCCTCGAAGAAACGCGCGCCGAGCAGCGTTCGGGCCTGATCCAGAACCTCACCGAAGGTCAGGTGATCGACGGCGTCGTCAAGAACATCACCGACTATGGCGCGTTTGTTGACCTGGGCGGCATCGACGGCCTGCTGCACGTCACCGACATGAGCTACAAGCGGGTCAACCACCCGTCGGAGGTCATCAACATCGGTGACACCGTGCGCGTGCAGATCGTCCGCATCAACCGCGACACGCAGCGCATCAGCCTGGGCATGAAGCAGCTCGAGAGCGATCCGTGGGAAGGCGCCAGCGCCAAGTACCCGGTCGGCGGCGTGTTCACCGGTCGCGTCACCAACATCACCGAATATGGCGCGTTCGTCGAGCTGGAGCCGGGCATCGAAGGCCTGGTCCACGTCAGCGAGATGAGCTGGACCAAGAAGAACGTCCACCCCGGCAAGATCGTCTCCACCAGCCAGGAGGTCGAGGTGTCGGTGCTCGAGGTCGACAACGACAAGCGCCGCATTTCGCTGGGCCTCAAGCAGGCGCAGTCGAACCCGTGGGAGGCCTTTGCCGACGCGCATCCGATCGGCTCGATGGTCGAAGGCGAGGTCAAGAACTCGACCGAATTCGGCCTGTTCATAGGCCTGCCCGGCGACGTCGACGGCATGGTCCATATGTCGGACATCGCTTGGGGCATCACCGGCGAAGAAGCGCTCGCGCTGCATCGCAAGGGTGAGATGGTGCAGGCGGTCGTGCTCGACGTCGACGTCGACAAGGAGCGCATCAGCCTCGGCATGAAGCAGCTCGAGAAGGGCGCTCCGGCGGTCGGCTCGGCGGGCGCCGCGGCGGGTGCGGGTCTGCGCAAGAACGAAGTCGTCACCGTCACCGTGCTCGAAGTGCGCGACGGCGGGCTCGAGGTGCAGGTTGGCGAAGACGGCGCGACCGGCTTCATCAAGCGCAGCGACCTCGGCCGCGACCGCGACGAACAGCGCGCCGAACGCTTCCAGACGGGTCAGAAGTTCGACGCGATGGTCACCGGCTTCGACCGCTCGAAGAAGCCCACCTTCTCGATCAAGGCGCGCCAGATCGCCGAAGAGAAGCAAGCGGTCGAGCAATATGGTTCGTCGGATTCGGGTGCGTCGCTCGGCGACATCCTCGGCGAAGCGCTGAAAGCCAAGTTCGAAGGTTGATCCTAGTATCAATCGGTTAGTCGAAGGGGGCGTCGGAGCGATCCGGCGCCCCCCTCTTTTTGGGTTGCAAATGGCGGCAAGCGGGCGTTCATGGGGAACTACTAAGCAAAGTCCGAGCCAAGTCAGGCTCGCTGCAACGCGAATATCGAGCATCGCCCGCGGACCAGGGGCTGACGTGAGATTGAAGTCGGGAAGACGATAGAAATGGTGCGATCGGAACTGGTTCACGCCCTCGCCGCTCGGCATACCGATTTGCGGCCCCGCGACGTCGAAGCGGTGATCGACACGGTGTTCGAAGCCATCATCGCGGAGCTCGAGTCGGGCGGACGGGTAGAACTGCGCGGATTCGGCGCCTTTTCGGTGCGCCATCGTGAGGCGCGACAGGGGCGCAACCCGCGCACCGGCGACGTGGTCGACGCGCCGGCAAAGGCGGTCGTCCACTTCAAGCTCGGCAAAGGGCTGCACGAACAGATCAACCGCACACGCTGAGGCTCGTGGCGCGGAGCAGCGGCTTCGCGACGCAGAGCCTTGCATTCAGCCACGCGCTCCCACATTCGGGCGCGGCGCGGGCGTGGCGGAACCGGTAGACGCAGCGGACTTAAAATCCGTTTTCCCCTGGAAGTGCGGGTTCGAGTCCCGCCGCCCGCACCAGCGAGCCCGTTCCATATTGGCAGCGGCCGCGCCATAAGGCCGCGGTGCGTGGCCTGAGCATCCTTCATCCCCTGCGAGCGGTCGCGGTCGACCGCCGTCGCATCGCCCACGCGATGACGATTGCGGCGCTGACTGGCCTCTCGGCGGTGCTGGCGGCGTGCGGCAGGAGCGGTAACGGACCACTCGAGGTGGCGGCGATGGCGCCGATGCAGCCGTCGCTCGCCGCTGCGGCAAACACGCTGACCACCGCCGACCGCGTGCTGCTCGATGCCGTGGCGGGGCCGCTCGTCCGGTTTGGCGACGACGGGCAGGTGGAGCCGGGGCTGGCCGATCGCTGGACCGTGATCGACGATGGTCGCAGCTATATCTTCCGCCTGCGCCGCGCGCGCTGGAGCGACGGGCGCAAGGTCGTGGCGCAGGACGTGGCGAGGGCGCTCGACCAGCGGCTGCGCTCGGCTCGGGCCCGGGCGGCGATGCGCGGCGAGTTCGCCGACGTCGAAAGCGTGCGAGCATTGACCGACAGCGTGGTCGAGGTGCGGCTAAAACGGCCGCGCTCCGACACGCTCGACCTGTTGGCGCAAGGGGACGTCGCGATCCTGCGCAACGGGCGCGGCTGGGGCCCGCTCGACGCTCGCGCGGTGCGCGGCGGGTTCGAGCTTCGTCAGCCGGCCGCGGCGGGCGAGGAAGCGGCGGTTGCGGCTGCCGCGCCGGTCGCGATCCTGCGCGCCGCTCGCCCGCGCGCGGCGGTGGCGCGGTTCGTCTCGGGAGATCTCGACGCGGCGCTGGGCGGAAAGTTCGACAGTTGGCCGCTGGTTCCCGCCGCGCGAGTGGGGGACGACAGCGTGGTGATCGACCGCGCGCCGGGGCTGTTCGGGATCGCGGTCACGTCCGAGCGTGGTGCGCTCGCCTCGCGCGAGGGGCGACAGGCGCTGGCGATGGCCGTCGACCGCCCACGGCTGGTGGCGGGGTTCGCCGCGCCGGGGTGGGAGGGGCTCGCGCTGTTGCGGTCGCCCCAGCCGGGTGCGATCGATCCCGGCCGACCGGAGTGGATCGCGCTCGAACCCGCGGCGCGACGCGAGCGGGCGCGCGCTGCTGTCGACGACAGCGCGCGGGCGCAGACGCTGACCATCGCGCTGGGACAAAGCGCGGGGGAGCGGCTGCTGTTCGCTCGGCTGCGCGCGGACTGGGCCGCGATCGGCGTCACGTTGGAGCGCGTTCCGCTCAACAGCGCCGCGGCGGACCTGCGCCTGATCGACGATCTCGCGCCCAGCGACGATCCCGCCTGGGCTCTTCGGCGGCTGGGTTGCGGGCGCGGGCCGGTGTGCGATCAGGCCTGGCGCGACGCGATGATGCGCGTCGACAGCGCGGACAGCGCCGAGGCTCGCGCCGCCGCGATCACCGAGGCGGAGCGCGCGCTGCTCGACGATGCGCGCTTCATTCCGCTGGCGACGCCGTGGCGCTGGGCGCTGTCCAACCGCCGCGCCCCGCTGGTCGCGAACCCGCGCGGGCGCCACAGCTTGACGCATTTCCTCCGTGCTCCCACCTGATGGCGCGACCTTTGAGCGGGAGCTGACGACCACGATGCCCACGATCGACCCCGCCACCTTCGACCGCCTTGCCGAGCAGATGGGCATGAACCGCCGCGACCCTGCCGCGATCCGGCGGCGGCTCGAATGGCTGGAGATGCTGCTCGAACGGGCCATCACCATTCCCGGAACGCGCTTCGGCGTCGGGCTCGACTCGATCGTGGGTATGGTGCCGGTGATGGGCGACGTCGTCTCCGCGTGCATGGGCGCCTACCTGGTGTGGGAGGGGCGCAATCTCGGCCTGTCGCGTTGGCAGCTGGCGCGGATGGCGGGCCGGATCGGCATCGATACCGCGATCGGCGCGATCCCGTTCGTCGGCGACGCGTTCGACTTTGCCTACCGCTCGAACAGCAAGAACCTGCGCACGATCAAGCGCCACCTCGACCGGCATCACCCGGCGGGTGCGACGATCGAGGGCGTGAGTTCGTCGCGGGCTGACCCCGCGCTGCGCTAACGCGAGCAGCCGATCGCGGCGGCGTCGATTGCGGTCGCAGCGCCGGCGACGGCAAAGCGCGACTGCCAGTTGCGGGTGCTGACGATGACGTCCGCGCCCCCGCGCATCGCTGCGACCACACGCGCGTCGTCGGCGGGGGAGAGCGTCCACAGCGTCGCGCCATTCCCGCGCAGCGCGACTCGAACCTCGCCTGCACGCAGAACGCCCTCCCTTGCCTCGCGCCCCGACGGCGGCGTCACGCTGACCTGCGCGCGCCCGCCTGATCGCGGCCAGAAACCGACGCGCAGCACGCCCCCCGACGAACGTGCGCCCCGAGTGAGCGCCCAGCAGCGGAGCGCGGGTGCGTCCTCGCGAAAGGCGCCCCAGCGCTCGAACACGCCGAGCGACACGCGCCCCGCCGCTTGCGCACCGGTCGCCGCGGTTAGCAGCAGTGCGAGGAGGAGAAGGGCGCGCGTCATGGCACCAGATACACCGTCTCACGCCCATCGCGGATGGCGACGTAGCTCCCCTGCGGCACGACGTCGGCGATGGCCGTGCCGCAGACCGGATGCGCGCGCCCTTCACCGGTGAGCAGCGCGCGCAGCACCGCCGCCGTGACGCCGTGGGTCACCACCAGCCGATCGCCGGCGCGCTCCTTCTCCTCCGCCACCCAGTGCGCGAGGCGCGCGCCCACGTCGGCATAGCTCTCCCCACCCGGCGCGACGCGCACGAAGGCAGCGTGGCGCTCGCTGTAGATCGGCCCCTCGCGCGCGACGATGTCGGCGTAGCGTTCGCCGTCCCAGCCGCCCATGCCGATTTCGAGCAGCCGCGCGTCATACTCGACCTCGGCATAGTCGCGGCCGAGATGTTCGGCGATGATGGCGATGGTCTGTCGCGTGCGCTGCGTCGGGGAAGCGATCAACCGCAACGGCGCGCCAACGGCGCGGACTCGCGCGGCGAGATCGCGGCCCATCGCGTCGATCTGCGCAAAGCCGCGGCGGGTGAACGGCGTATGTTCGGTCGCGCCCTGAATGCGCCGCGCGGCGTTGAACACCGTCTCCCCATGCCGCGCGATATAGGTCGTTCCGTCGAGCAAAGCGGTCCCCTTCACCGTCCCCAACGCACCGCCTTGCGAGTCGTGGAGGCTGCGTTAAGGATGCTCTGCCAGACCGGGGGGAATCGGCCAACGGACGCCTGAACAAGCGCCAGCAAGCCGGCCGAAATTGAGGGCGAGACATGAAAGCGAAGATCGAACGGGCGGTGCTGCTGCGGTGCCTCGGCCACGTCCAGTCGGTGGTGGAACGGCGCAACACCATCCCGATTCTCTCGAACATTCTGATCGAGGCGATGGGCGGATCGGTCATCCGCATCATGGCCACCGACCTCGACCTGCAGGTGGTGGAGACGATCGACGCGAATGTGGAAACGCCGGGCGCGACCACGGTCAGCGCGCACCTCCTCTACGATATCGTGCGCAAGCTGCCCGACGGCAGCCAGGTGTCGCTGGCGGTGGAGGACGGCATCATGACCGTCCGCGCGGGCCGCTATCAGTCGAAGCTGAAGACGCTGCCGCGCGACGATTTCCCGGTGATCGCGGAGGGCGAGCTGCCGACGCGGTTCGAACTCGACGCCAAGGACATCGTCCGGCTGATCGACAAGACCCGCTTCGCCATCTCCACCGAAGAGACGCGCTATTACCTCAACGGCATCTTCCTCCACGCCTCTGACGAGGGGAGCGGGGTGCTGCGCGCGGCCGCGACCGACGGCCACCGCCTCGCCCGCTACACGCTGCCGCGTCCGGCCGGGGCGGAGTCGATGCCCGACGTGATCGTGCCGAGGAAATGCGTCGCCGAACTCCACAAGCTGGTCGGCGAAGGGGGCGAGGGCATGGTCGAGGTGGAGCTTTCCGCCTCCAAGATCCGCTTCACCTTCGGCAGCGTGGTGCTGACCTCCAAGCTGATCGACGGCACCTTCCCAGACTATACCCGCGTCATCCCGACCGCGAACGACAAGCTGCTGCGGGTTGACCCGGTCTCGTTCGGCCAGGGCGTCGATCGCGTCGCCACCATCGCCAGCGACAAGACCCGCGCGGTCAAGATGCTGCTCGACACCGACAAGGTGACGCTGTCGGTGACCAGCCCCGAAAACGGCACCGCGGCGGAGGAGGTCGAGGGCGACTACCGCGCCGCGTCGATGGAGATCGGCTTCAACGCCCGCTACCTCAAGGACATCATCGACCAGATCGACGGCGACACGGTCGAAGTCCATCTCGCCGACCCCGGCGCCCCGACGCTGATCCGCGAAACCGAGGATTCGAACGCGCTCTACGTGCTGATGCCAATGCGCGTGTGAGCGAGGGGGCGCACTCCTTCGTAGGGGTGAGCGTCGTAGCGCCGTGCCCCTGCGCAGGGGCACAGTAACTGTGCTTTTAGTAACGGGCGATGATCAGCGGGCCGCGGCGACGCCTGCGCGCGCGCGCGCGCGAGTCACACGCCACACCGCGCCGCCGACGTCGTCGGTGACGAGCAGCGCGCCGTCGTTGGCGATGTCGGCGTCCGCCGGGCGGCCCTGGGTGCGGCCCTCTCCATCGAGGAATCCGCCCAGCACCCGAATCGGCAGCGCCTCGCGCGGGCGGCCAAGCTCGTCAAAGGCGACGAAGATGACGCTCCCGCCGGTCGTCGGATTGCGGTTCCACGATCCGTGCAGAGCGATGAACGCGCCGCGATCGAAGGGCGCGCCGAGTGCGTTGGCGCCGCCGCTGCGCGCGAAGCTGATTCCCAGCGGCGCGACATGCACGCCGAGGCCGTACATCGGACGGCGCACGTAGCCCGAACGGTCTTCGGCGTCGGGCTCGGGGATACGATCGTCGATGAACCCGCCCCAATAATACCAGGGCCATCCGTAGAAATCGCCCTGCCGGACTTCGGTCAGATAGTCGGGCACCATGTCCGAACCGAGCATGTCGCGTTCGTTGACGACCGCGTAGATCTGCCGGCTGGTCGGCTCCACCGCGAGTCCCGAGGGGTTGCGCAGGCCCGTCGCCAGCGCCGAGCGCGCGCCGGTGCGCGGGTCGATGCGATAGACCATGGCGCGGCCATATTCGGTCGCCATCCCGTCATCGGCGATGTTGCTGTTCGAGCCTACGCCAACGTAGAGCATGCCGTCGGGCCCCTCCACCATCGCCTTGGTCCAGTGCTGGTTGCTGCCGCGCGCGGGAAGCTGCGTCACCACCCGCCCCCGCCCGGTGAGCGTGGTCGCCTGTGGGTCGTAGGGAAAGGCCATCAGCTTGTCGGTGTCGGCGACGAACAAGGTCGAACCTTGCAGCACCATGCCGTAGGGTGAATTGAGCCCGGTGATATAGGTGCCCTTCACCTCCGCCACGCCGTCGCCGTTGGCATCGCGCAGCAGCGTGATGCGATTGGCGGAGCCTTGATTGGAGCCTGCCCGCTTCATCAGCAGCTTGGCGATCAGCCCCTTGATCCCGCCGCCGTCGTCTGCTCGCCGCGGGGCGTCGCTCTCCGCCACCAGCACGTCCCCGTTGGGCAGCACCAGCGCCTGCCGGGGGTGCGCGAGGCCGGTGGCAAAGGGCTGCACCGCGAACCCGGCGAGCGGGGTCGGGCGCGCATTGCCCTGCCAGCGGACGATCTCGGGGATGCCGACGGTCGGAACCCGCTCGGGTCGCACGCCGGAGATGACCGGCACGCGGCCCGTCAGCTCGATCTGTGCCAATCGCGAGGGGTCGGGGCGGGTCGCGAGGTAACCGATGACCCCCAGCGTCACCAGGGCGAGGGCTAGGGCGATGAGGATCTTGCGCAGCATCCGACAACGCTAGGCCGCAGCCACGGGCCGCGCAACGGGGCTTCTGACCGGCCCCGCTCAGCCGGAGAAAAGAGCGTTGATGCGCGCTTCACCTTCTCGCGTGACCGGGTGGGAGGAGGTGTGCGGCTAGCGCGCCCGACATGCTGATCGACACCGCACCCGTTCCGGCGATTCCCCGCCGCACGCGAAGGCTGGCGCAGGACTGCGCGGCGCTGCTGCGCGAACATGGCGAGGATGCGGCGCTGGCAGCCCGCTCGCGCGCGCTGGCGAGCCTCGCGCGCGATAATGCCGTCGCCTATCTGCACTGGCGCGCGGTCGAGGCGCTGTCGGTCGCCGCGGTCGCTCCGCGGGAGGCCGCCTCGCTACATTGATGCCGGTCAGCGGAGACGCCGTCGGCCTATTCCGGCATTTCGAGTTTACCGCCCCGCGTTGGTCACCAGGTCGACGTCGATGGTGCCCCCCGCGATTGGGCGCGCGAAAATGACGAAGCTTTTGTCGCCCTGCGTTCCGCCAAGGACATGCTCGCGGCCGTTGACCAGATGTTCGGCGCTGAACCCGCCGCGGCGGGCCTGCGTGTAGTAGAAGTCCATCAGCGCCTGCATGTCGGCACGCGTCTGGAAATTGGCGACGCGCATCGCGCAGTTGGCAGAGTCTGCCCCCGCCGCTTCGACCAGCGCTGAGCGCGGGTAGACCGGGAATTGCGCGGGGAGCCGCTGCGCCCAGCTGTCGCCGTAGCTCAGGGTGCCGCAGCGCCCCGCGCGGTCGGCCTGCTCGCGCGCCAGCCCGCCCAGCGTCACTGACCGCGCCTGCGCATCAGTGCGGGTGCAGGCGCCGTTGCACTGTTGCGCCTCCCACGGACCCGGAGCGGGCGCGCGCATCAGCTGACCCCCGGCGAGGTTGCGGGCCTCGGCGATGGCCACCGCAGGCTCGCCCGCACCGCGCACGACCGGCACCGCGCCGTCCGCCGTTTCGGGCGTGGCGCGGGCGGCGGTCGTTTCTCCGCTGCCCGCGCGGTTGGGATCGACCATCAGCGGCTGATTGAGCGCCTGGCGGACCGCCGGGTCGTTGGACGCGGCGGCATCGTCCGCGTCGGCGAGCTGCGCGCGCTGCTGGCACGCGGCGAGGCTCAACGCCAGCGCCGCCGCCAGCCCCGCGCACGTCACCTTGGAAAACCGCCCCTGCGCCATAGCCGCCTCTTGTTCCGGTCAAACTCGATGCCACGCGGACAAGCGCGCGGCAGCATGCTGCATGCGCTCGACGCGGAACGCTCGCAAGCACCGATCACGGTAAACGCGCGGCGCCGTTGTGCCAGCGCGGGGCAGGATGGACTGAGCTCGCCTTGGTAAACGCGCCGCTTCGCTATGCCTCACGCGCGAGCAGCATATGGAGGCGCGCGGCGGCGATGGTGGGACCGCCGCTTTCGTCCTGCCAGGCCTCCACCACCACCGTCGCGACGCGCGTGCCGACGCGGGTGACGCGACCGCGCGCGTAGGTCGGACGCTCCTTGCCGCCGCGCAGATAGTCGATGGTGACGCCGATCGGCTTGAACCGCGGCGAGCGGCCCTCGCTCTCCAGGCTCCGCACCAGCGCCGCATGCGCCGCCATGTCGAGCAGCCCGGCGATCGCGCCGCCGTGAAGGTGACCAGGACGTCCGGCGAGCTTGTCGCTGAACGGCGCGACCAGCACCGGCGCGCCCTCACCATCATCGTCGTGCAGCGCGATCCCCATCAGCGCGGCGTAGGGCGGGAGAAGTTCGCTCATGCGCGCGCCTCCGCTGCGGCGGGCGGGGGCGGGGTGCGGGTGAAGGGGATCGGGTCGCCAATGAACATGAAGGTCGCCGCCATGCTCGCCACCGGGTCGCCGCCTTCGCGGTCGAAGGCTTCACCGCGGACGAAGGCGATCTCCCGCGCCACGCGGTAGCATTCGACTCGCGCGATGACGTCGCTCGCGGGGGAGGGCGGGCGGATATGATCGACACGCAGGTCGAGCGTCACCTGCGGGCGGAACTGGGTGAGCTTGGTCCACACCGCGAGCCCGGCGGCCATGTCGAACAAGGCGACGATCGCGCCGCCCGCAGCGGTCTGCGCAGCGGCGTCGCCCGCGATCTCCGGTCGCCAGGGCAGACGCAGCGCCGCCCAGTCCTCACCATGGTCGTGATAGACGAGGCCGAGCGCGCCCGAATGGCCGAACTGCGCCATGATCTTGAAGGCGCGCGCGGGGTCGAAGCGGTTGGGCTCGTCTTCGCCGCCGCTCATCCGCGCAGCCTCTCAGCGTGCCAGCGCACATGATCGCCGATGAAGCTTGCGACGAAATAATAGCTGTGGTCGTAGCCTTCCTGCCGACGCAGCGTCAGCGGCTGGCCGGCGGACTGCGCCGCGGCCTCGAGCAACTCGGGCTTGAGCTGGTCGGTGAGGAAGGGGTCGGCGGTGCCGATGTCGACCAGCGCCTCCGGCATGCGCGCGCCATCAGCGAGCAGCGCCGTCGTGTCATGCGCGCGCCACGCGGCGCTCTCTTCGCCGAGATAGCCGTGGAGCGCCTTCTTTCCCCAGTCGCACCGCATCGGCGAGGCGATCGGCGCAAACGCGCTGACGCTGTGGAAGCGCCCCGGGTTGCTCAGCGCGAGAGTGAGCGCGCCGTGGCCGCCCATCGAATGGCCGGTGATCCCCTGCCGCTGCAAGTCCGCCGCAGGCGCGACGTCGGCGATGACCTCCGGCAGCTCATCGAGGAGGTAGCTGCGCATGCGGTAATGCTCGGCATAGGGGGCCTGCGTCGCGTCGAGGTAGAAGCCCGCGCCCAGCCCGAAGTCCCATGCCCCCTCCGGGTCGTCGGGCACGCCTTCACCGCGCGGCGACGTGTCGGGGGCGATGAAGATCAGGCCATGTTCGGCGCAATATCGCTGCGCCCCCGCTTTCTCGACGACATTGGCGTGCGTGCAGGTGAGGCCGGAGAGATACCAGAGCACCGGGCACCGCTCCCCCGCGAGCGCCTGCGGGGGAAGGTATAGCGCAAACTCCATGTCGCAGCGGGTGGCGTCGCTCGGGTGGCGCCAGACCTGCTGGCGACCGCCGAAGCTCGCCACGTCGCTGATCATTTGAGGGTTCGTCATGGCGCCTCCCTTGCGGTCACGGGGGCGCTGCGGCAAGCCCTCGCGCCGAGCCAATGGGAGATGCGGGTTGAGCGGGCGTTACTTCGATGAATGGCAGGTCGGCGATCGCATCGACCATCCCATCCGCCGGACGGTGACCGAAACCGACAACCTGCTGTTCTCGACCATGACGCACAACCCGCAGCCGCTGCACATCGACGTCGAGGCGGCCAAGGCGAGCGAGTTCGGGCAGATCCTCGTCAACGGCACCTTCACCTTCGCGCTGATGGTGGGGTTGAGCGTTGCGGAAACGACGCTCGGCACGCTGGTCGCGAACCTCGGCTACGATCGGCTGGTGATGCCCAAGCCGGTGTTCATCGGCGATACGCTGCGCGCCTCGAGCGAGGTGATCGCGGTCAAGCAATCGGCCTCGCGCCCTAACGCGGGGATCGTGACGTGGCGGCACGAGCTCACCAACCAGCGCGACGAGGTGGTGTGCCGCTGCGAGCGTAGCGCGCTGGTGCTGCGGCGGTCGGCCGGGTGAGCTAAGACCGTCGAGGGGTCGGCTAGGGGTGCTGAACTGAGTTCAGCGTGGGGCTCGTGGGGCGGCGGCGTGCGAGTTGCTTAGCCAGCGCCCATGAATTCCCGCCACCCTGAACCTGTGTCAGGATCCAGCGGTCACCCGCCCCACATCCCCTTGACCTTGTCGAAAAAACCCTCCGGCTCCGCGTCCTCGGCGTCGCGCAGGGCCTCCAGGAGTTCGCGCTGTTTGGCGGATAGCTTCGTCGGCGTCGCCACCGCGACTTCCACCACCAGGTCGCCGAACCCGCGGCCATTGAGGACGGGCATCCCCGCGCCGCGGATGCGCAGCTGCTTGCCCGACTGGATCCCTGCGGGCACGCGAACCTCGTGCGAGCGGTCGCCGAGTCCGTCGAGCTCGAGCGCGCCGCCCAGCGCGGCGGTCGCGAAACTCACCGGCAGCCGAGCGATCAGCGTGGTACCGTCGCGTCGGAACACCGCATGTTCGGCGATGTGGAGGAAGATGTAGAGGTCGCCGGGGGGCAGCCCGCGCGGCCCCGCCTCACCCTCGCCCGCCAGGCGAATGCGCGTGCCCTGATCGACGCCGGGCGGAATGTTGACGGAAAGCGTCTTGCGCCGTTCGACACGGCCCTCGCCATGGCAGGCGCCGCACGGATCGGCGATCACCTCGCCCCGGCCGCCGCAGGTCGGGCACATGCGCTCGACCATGAAAAAGCCCTGCTGCGCACGCACCTTGCCGTGCCCGGCGCAGGTGCCGCAGCGTTTGAGGTCGGTGCCGGGCTTCGCGCCGGTGCCGCTGCAGGTGTTGCAGGCGACCGCCACCTCGACGTCGATCTCCGACTGCTTCCCCGAATAGGCTTCCTCGAGGCTGATCTGCATGTCGTAGCGCAAGTCGGCGCCGCGCGCGGGTCCGCGCCGGGCGCTCGCGCCGCCCCCGAAAGCGCCGCCGAAGAAACTTTCGAAAATGTCGCCGAGATCGCTGAAGTCGGCGCCGCCCGCGCCCATGCCGCCTTGCTGGAACGCCGCCTTGCCGAAGCGGTCGTAGGCGGCGCGCTTCTGCGGGTCCTTCAGACAGTCATAGGCTTCGTTGACCGCTTTGAAGCGCGCCTCGCTTTCGGCGCAGCCGGGGTTGCGGTCGGGGTGGAAGCGCATGGCCTGTCGGCGGTAAGCACTCTTGAGCGTGCCGTCGTCGCAGGTCTTTTCGACCTCCAACAGCTCATAATAGTCGATGTCGAGGCTCATGATCGCGTGTTGTCAATGGAGCGGGGCGGCGGATCGCTCCGCCGCCCCGTCTTCCGTCAGCCCTTGTTGGCGTCGGCGTTGTTGTCATCGACTTCGGAGAATTCCGCGTCGACAACATCATCCTGCGATGCGCCGCCGGTGGCCGCAGCTTCCGCCGCCTCACCGCCCGCTGCGCCAGCGGCCGCGCCGCTCGCCTGCTCACGCTCATAGATCGCCTGGCCGAGCTTCATCGCCGACTGCGAAAGGTTGGTCGAGGCATCGCGCATCGCCGTCGCATCGCCGCCCTCGATGGCGGTCTTGGTGCTGGCGATCGCGGCTTCGATCTCGCTCTTGAGCGCGGCGTCGACCTTGTCGCCATGCTCGGCGAGCTGGCGTTCGGTGGTGTGCACCAGGCTCTCGGCGTTGTTCTTAGCTTCCGCCGCCTCACGCCGGGCCTTGTCCTCGGTCGCGAACTTCTCCGCGTCCTTCACCATCTGATCGATGTCGGCGTCGGAGAGACCACCCGAGGCCTGGATTCGGATTTGCTGCTCCTTGCCAGTGCCCTTGTCCTTGGCGCTGACGTTGACGATGCCGTTGGCGTCGATGTCAAAAGTGACCTCGATCTGCGGCACGCCGCGCGGCGCCGGGGGGATGCCGACGAGGTCGAACTGCCCGAGCAGCTTGTTGTCCGCCGCCATCTCGCGCTCGCCCTGGAACACGCGGATGGTCACCGCCTGCTGGTTGTCGTCGGCGGTTGAGTAGGTCTGCGACTTCTTGGTCGGGATGGTCGTGTTGCGGTCGATCATCCGCGTGAACACGCCGCCCAGCGTCTCGATGCCGAGCGACAGCGGCGTCACGTCGAGCAGCAGCACGTCCTTGACGTCGCCCTGCAGCACACCCGCCTGAATCGCGGCGCCGATCGCGACCACTTCGTCCGGGTTGACTCCGGTGTGCGGTTCCTTGCCGAAGAAGTTCTTCACGACTTCGCGCACCTTGGGCATGCGCGTCATGCCGCCGACGAGCACGACCTCGTCGATTTCCTCGTTCTTGAGGCCCGCGTCCGCCATCGCCTTCTTGCACGGTTCGAGTGTGCGCTGGACGAGGTCGTCGACCAGCCGCTCGAGGTCGGCGCGCGTCAGCGTCTCGACCAGGTGCAGCGGGGTGGTCGCGCCACCCTCCATGCGCGCGGTGATGAAGGGGAGGTTGACCTCGGTCGTCTGTGCCGACGACAGCTCGATCTTCGCCTTTTCCGCCGCTTCCTTGAGGCGCTGCAAAGCGAGCTTGTCGCTGCGGAGGTCGATGTTCTCCTTCGCCTTGAACTTGTCGGCGAGGTAGCCGACCAGCTTGGCGTCGAAGTCTTCACCGCCGAGGAAGGTGTCGCCATTCGTCGACTTCACCTCGAACACACCGTCACCGACCTCGAGGATCGAGATGTCGAAGGTGCCGCCGCCGAGGTCATAGACCGCGATCGTCTTATTGTCCTGCTTGTCGAGACCGTAGGCAAGCGCCGCCGCGGTCGGCTCGTTGATGATGCGCAGCACCTCAAGGCCCGCGATCTGACCTGCGTCTTTGGTGGCCTGGCGCTGGGCGTCGTTGAAGTAGGCGGGGACGGTGATGACCGCCTGCGTCACCTTCTCACCGAGATAGGCTTCGGCAGTTTCCTTCATCTTCTGGAGGATGAAGGCCGAAATCTGCGACGGGCTGTAATCGCTGCCGCCTGCGGTGACCCACGCATCGCCATTCTTGCCGCGGCTGATGGTGTAGGGGACGAGGCCCATGTCCTTCTGGGTCATGGGATCGTCGAAGCGGCGGCCGATCAGGCGCTTCACTGCGAAGATGGTGTTGTCGGGGTTGGTCACCGCCTGGCGCTTGGCCGGCTGACCGATCAGGCGCTCGCCGTCCTTGGTGAAGGCGACCACGCTCGGCGTCGTTCGCGCGCCTTCGGCATTTTCGATGACCTTGGGGCTGCCGCCCTCCATCACCGCGACGCAGCTGTTGGTGGTGCCGAGATCAATGCCGATGACTTTCGCCATGCTGTGGTGCCCTCTGAAAGAAAATCTGTTGTCATAGCGGGGAGCTATGGCGCGCTATAAGCTCGCGACGCCGTCACCCCCCGGTGCTGGTGCGCGATATAGGTAGCGCTTTCGGGGCGACAAGGCGGGGCATCGCCGCGCCGGACGGGCGAGGAGATGCGTGTGTCGTAACGGCACCGGTCGGCTCGACCTCGCGACCGCGCTCGGCTACACGCGCCGCCGTCCGTTTCGCGACCGAAAGGTAGTCCGATGTTCCGCGTGTTCGCCCCGCTCGCCCTTGCCCTCGTCGCCCTGCCGCTGGCGGGATGCGGGCGTAGTGAAGAGGCGCGCGATGCCGCGCTCGCGGGGGGGTATGGCGTGCGCGGGGCGGTGCTCAAGATGAACGCCAATCCCGACGCGCCCTCGGCGGCCTACTTCACCTTCGCCGCAGGGCCGAGCCCGCGGGTCATCGTGCGCGCGACCTCCGAGGACTTCGACCGCGTCGAGATGCACGAAAGCCGCATGACGAACGGCGTGATGGAGATGGCGCCGCTCGCCCGCGTCGCGGTGCCCGCCGACGGCGAGGTCGTGTTCCGGCAGGGCGGCAAGCACCTGATGCTCTACGGGATGAGCGAAGCCGCGCGAACCCATCACCGCGCGACGATCGTGCTGCACTTCGAGGATGGGGGTAACCTTCCCGTGGTGTTCAGCTTTAGCGAGCCCACGGCCGCCGCCACTCCGTCCGCGGCGAGCAGCGGCGGGGCAGGGGCGCACAGCGGCCATTGAGCGACCGCCGCCGCCTGACCGCAGAGGAGGCCGCGCTCGCCCGCAGCATGTTCGGCGACGCGATCGACCTCTCCGCGGTGGAGCTGGTCAATCGGCGCTGGGCCTTCTTTCAGCCGCGCGCGGTGGTGATGGCGCCGATGGGGCGTATCCACTTTCACCCGCAGGGCGACCTCTTCTGCGACGATTTCTGTGCTGCTCCGACCGGGCGGCAGGGGCTGCTGCTGCATGAGCTGACCCACGTCTGGCAGACGCAGACGCGCGGGCGATGGTATCTGCCGCTGATGCGGCTGCCGTTCGCGCGCTACGATTATGTGCTCGAACGGGGCAAGCCGTTCGCGGCCTATGGGCTTGAGCAGCAGGCAGAGATCGTCCGCCACGCCTTTTTGCTGCGGCGCGGGATCAAGGTGGAGGGCAAGCCCCCGCTCAGCGTTTATGAGGCGGTGCTGCCGTTCGGCTCCCCCGCCTGAGCGCGACAGAACTCCGCGAGCGTGCGCGGGTAGAGCTGGTGTTCGGCGATCAGCACGCGGCGCGCGAGCGTCTCCGCGGTGTCACCGGGCAGGATCGCGACGCGCGTCTGGGCGAGGATCGGCCCCGCATCGAGCTCGGCGGTCACCTGATGCACGGTGCAGCCAGCGTAGGCATCGCCCGCGTCGAGCGCGCGCTGATGCGTGTCGAGCCCCGGATAGAGCGGCAGCAGCGAGGGGTGGATGTTGAGCATGCGCCCCTCCCACCCCGCCACGAACGCAGGCGTGAGGACGCGCATATAGCCCGCAAGCGCGACCACTTCGCAGCCGTGCGCGCGCAGCTCCAGATCGAGCCACGCTTCATGTTCCGCGCGGGGGAGGCCTCGGTGCGAGCGCGCGGCGGTGGCGACGCCCTCCGCCGCCGCCAGCGCAAGGCCAGGCGCCGCTTGGTCATTGGCGAGCACCAGCGCAATCTCGAACGGGCAGTCGCTCGCGCGGCTGGCATAGAGCAGCGCCGCCATGTTGGTGCCGCTGCCGGAGATCAGCACGCCGACCGGAACGCGGCGCGACGGCTCGTCAGCCATGATGCGTCGCGGACCAGTCGCCGCGCGCCGACCAGGTGCCCGCGGAACCGCGAACTGTGCAACCGCGCACGCCCGCGCCGACCTCACCGATGCGGTGGACCGTTTCGCCCGCGGTGGTGAGTGCGGCGACGACTTCGTCCGCGTCCTCCGCGGCGACGATCGCGACCATGCCGATCCCCGCGTTGAAGGTGCGCGCGAACTCCTCAGGCTCGATCGCGCCCTGCGCCTGCAGCCACGCCATCAGCCGCGGCATGGGCCAGGCGTCGGCGTCGACGGTTGCGTGGGCGTCATGGGGCAGTACGCGCGGGATATTCTCGAGGAGGCCGCCGCCGGTGATGTGCGCCAACCCCTTGATCTGACGCGCGCGCAGCAGCGGCAGCAGCGATGCGACATAGATGCGCGTCGGCGCCATCAGCGCGTCGATCAGCCGCACGTCGATGTCGAACGGCGCGGGGCGGTCGAACCGCCAGCCCTTGTCCGCCGCAAGCCGCCTTACGAGGCTGAAACCGTTGGAGTGCACCCCGCTCGACGCCAGCCCCAGCAGCACGTCGCCCGGCGCGATGGTGGCGCCGGTGAGGAGGTCTTCGCGCTCCACCGCGCCGACGCAGAAGCCAGCGAGGTCATAGTCCTCCCCCGCATACATGCCCGGCATCTCCGCCGTCTCGCCGCCGATCAGCGCGCAGCCCGCGATGCGGCAGCCATGCGCGATCCCGGCGATGACCCGCTCGGCGGTCGCAGGGTCGAGCTTTCCGGTCGCGTAATAGTCGAGAAAGAACAGCGGCTCCGCGCCCTGCACGATGAGGTCATTGGCGCACATCGCGACGAGGTCGATGCCGACATGATCGTGCGCGTCATGTTCGATCGCGAGCTTGAGCTTGGTGCCCACCCCATCGTTGGCGGCGACCAGCAGCGGGTCGGTAAAGCCCGCCGCCTTGAGGTCGAACACCCCGCCAAAGCCGCCAAGGTCCGCGTCCGCGCCAGCGCGCCGTGTCGAGCGCGCGAGCGGGGCGATTTCGCGCACCAGCGCATTGCCTGCCGCGATCGACACGCCCGCACCGGCGTAGGTGTAGGGGGTGGCGGCGGGTTGCTCGTCGGGCGCGTCGGTCATGGGTCGCGCTGCTAGCGACAAGCCCCTTGGATTTCCACGCCGCAATCGCCAAAAGACGCGCGCGATGATGGCCCCCCGTTCCTCCCTGCGCCGCTTCGGCCTGCTCGCGGCGAGTGCTGCGCTGGTCGCCATGGGTTCGGCCCACGCGCAGATCGAGCCCGGCAACCGCGGAATCCAGCCGATCGGCAGCTCCAACGACCTCGCCGTCTCGGGCATTCAAGTCGACGAGGAAGGGGAGACTGCGGACGAAGCGCGGCTCGCCGGATGGCGCGAGGCGCAGCGCAAGGGCTGGGAGGCGCTGTTCAAGCAGACCAACGGCGGAGCGACCGCGCCCAAGCTCTCCGATTCGGTGCTTGACGGCATCGTCTCCGCTATCGTGGTGGAACGCGAGCAGATCGGCCCCGGGCGCTATGTCGCGACCTTGGGCATACAGTTCGATCGGGCACGCGCGGGCGAGATCCTCGGCACGTCGGGTCGCATCTTCCGCTCGCCGCCGTATCTCGTGATGCCGATAGTGATCGAGGCGGGGGTGCCGCAGACCTTTGCCTCGCGCAGCGAATGGCAGCGCGCCTGGGCGGAGTTCAAGACCTCCGACAGCAGCGTCGATTACGTCCGCACCGCGGGCAACGGGTCGGACCTTCTGCTGCTCAACCCCGGTCAGGCGGAACGGCGCCAGCGGCGCTGGTGGCGCGACATTCTCGATTATTATGGCGCGAGCGACGTGCTGATCCCGACCGTGCGGATCGAGCGCAGCTATCCCGGTGGGCCCATCACCGCGCGCTTTGCCGCGCGCTACGGCCCGGACAACCAGCTGCTCGGGACGGCGGTCCTGACCACCAACTCCCCCGCCGGACTGCCGCGCATGATGGACGAGGGCGTGCGCCGGGTGGACGCGATCTACCTCGCCGCGCTTGCGGACGGGCGGCTGCGCACCGACCCCTCGCTGGTCATTCCCGATCCGGTTGCGCTGCCCCCCGAACTCGTCAAGCCGGACCCGCGACGGCTCGAGGCGGAGCGGCGCAGCGCGACCGACCCGACGGCGACAAGTGGCATCGACACCGCCAATGCCTCCAGCGAGCCGGAGGCGGCTCCGGCGGTCGAAACCAACAGCTTCTCGATTCAGATCGAAACGCCCAGCGAAGGGGCTGTCTCCGCCGCCGAATCGGCCTTGCGCGGGGTGGCTGGCGTGGAAAGCGCATCGACCAGCAGCGCCGCGATCGGCGGCATGTCGGTGGTGCGCATCCGTTTCCGCGGTGAGGCCGACGCGCTGCGCAGCGCGCTTTCCTCCGCCGGCTGGAGGGTGTCGTCGGAGGGCAGCACCTTCCGCATCGCGCGTTGAGCGGGCGTTGAGCGCCGACCTGCCCCTGTTCGGCGACGCGCCAGCCTGTGCGCAGGCGAAGCCCCGCCAGCTCGGCCTGCCGCTCGGCTGGGCGCGCACGGAGCGACAGTTGATCCTGGGCGCATCGCTGTCGGAAGTGGCGCGGCTGCTGCTCGATGGAGAGGCGCAGCCGCCCGCGGCGACGTTGCTGGTCGGGCCGCCGCGCTCGGGGCGTTCGCTGATCGGGGCGGTGCTGACAGCGCGAGGGTTTGGCGTGATCGACGACATCGAGCGCGACTCGGACGAAGCGCTGTTCCACGGCTGGAACGCCGCGCGCGATGCGGGATCGCCGCTTTTGCTGATCGCGCGGGAGGACTTCGCGGTCACCGACCGCGCGCTCCCCGATCTAGTGACGCGCCTTCACAGCGCACACCGCGTGGCGATCGGCCTGCCCGACCCGTGCGAAATTCGTGCGCGAGTGGATGATGCCGCGGCGCGGGCCGGGGTGCCGCTGGCGGATACGGTCGCCAACTATGTCGCCGCGCGCATCGAGCGTAGTCACGACGCCATCGCTCGCGCCTGCGACGCCATCGCGGCGCATCTTGCGCACGGCGGCTCGCCCAGCCTTTCCGCGATCCGCGCGCTGCTGAGCGATGCGCGGCTGATCGATCCGGGCTCGCTCGCGGCATGACCGGGAGCGCCGCCGCCCATTATTTCAACCGCGAGCTGTCGTGGCTCGCCTTCAACCGCCGCGTGATGGAGGAGGCGCAGAACCCCGCGCACCCGCTGCTCGAGCGGCTGCGGTTCCTGTCGATCTCCGGCAACAACCTCGACGAATTCTTCATGGTCCGCGTCGCCGGGATCAAGGCGCAAAAGCTGCAGGGCGTGGAGACGCGCTCGATCGACGGGCTGACCCCGGGCCGCCAGCTCAAGACCGTCGCCGGGGCGGCGCAGGCGCTCGTCGCCGAACAGCAGGATGTCTGGGCGGCGCTGCGCGGGGAACTCGCCGAGGCGGGGATCGAGGTCGTGACCCGGCTGTCGGAGGCCGAACCGCTTCGCGACGAGCTCGTCGAACTGTTCGATGCGCAGATCTTCCCCGTGCTCACCCCGCAGGCGATCGACCCCGCGCACCCCTTTCCCTTCATACCCAACCAGGGCCTCGCCGCGATCTTCGAGCTGGAGCGCGCCGATGGCGAGCGCGTGCGCGAGCTGGTGATGGTGCCCCCGGCGGTGCCGCGCTTCTTGCGTGTTGAGGGGACGCCGGTGCGCTATGTCGCGATGGAAACGCTGGTCGCGCTGTTCGCCGATCGGCTGTTCCCCGGCTTTACGGTCAAGGCGCACGGCCGTTTCCGCCTGATCCGCGACAGCGACATCGAGATCGAGGAGGAGGCGGAGGACCTCGTCCAGCATTTCCGCACGGTGCTGCGCCGCCGCCGCCGTGGGCGGGTCGTCATGTTCGAAATCGACGCGGGGATGGATCAGGACCTGCGCGCCGCTCTGCTCGAAGAAGCGGAGGTGGAGGCGCCCGAGATTCTCACCCTGTCCGGCGTCATCGGCATCGGCGCGCTGGCCCAGGTGGTGGGCGAGGACCGGCCCGAGCTCAAATTCCAGCCCTACACCCCGCGCTTTCCCGAGCGCATCCGCGATCATGGCGGGGATTGCTTCGCGGCGCTGCGGACCAAGGACATCATCGTCCACCATCCGTATGAGAGCTTCGACGTCGTCCTTTCCTTTCTGCGGCAGGCGGCGGCCGATCCCGACGTCCTCGCGATCAAGCAGACGCTCTACCGCGCGGGCGATCAGTCTCCGGTGATCCGCGCGCTGATCGAGGCGGCGGAGGCGGGCAAGTCGGTGACCGCCGTCGTCGAATTGAAAGCGCGCTTCGACGAGGAGCAGAACCTCCACTGGGCGAGTCAGCTCGAGCGCGCGGGCGTGCAGGTCGTCTACGGCTTCATCGGCTGGAAAACGCACGCCAAGGTGTCGATGGTCGTCCGTCGGGAGGGGGGCGGATATCGCACCTACTGCCACTTCGGCACCGGCAATTATCATCCGGTCACCGCGCGTATCTACACCGACCTCAGCTTCTTCACCGCCAACCCGGCCTATGGGCGCGATGCGGCGCAGCTGTTCAATTACGTCACCGGCTATATCGAGCCGACCTCGCTCGAGCGGCTGACCATCTCTCCGCTGGGTCTGCGCGACCAGCTGATGCGGTTGATCGACGCGGAGATCGCCAATGCGCGCGAAGGTCGCGGGTCGGGCATCTGGGCCAAGATGAACAGCCTGGTCGACAAGGCGATCATCGACAAACTCTACGAGGCAAGTGCCGCTGGAGTGCCGATCGAGCTGGTCGTGCGCGGCATCTGTTGCCTGCGCCCCGGCGTTGCAGGCCTGTCGGAGACCATCCGGGTGAAGTCGGTGGTGGGTCGCTTCCTCGAACACAGCCGCGTCTACGCCTTTGGCAACGGCGCCGCGCTGCCCAATGCCAAGGCGCGCGTGTTCCTCTCCTCCGCCGACTGGATGAGCCGCAATTTCGACCGGCGCGTCGAATATCTGGCGGAGATCGACAATCCGACGGTGCACGACCAGCTGCTCGATCAGGTTTTCGCGGCCAACCTCCTCGATACCGAACAGAGCTGGCGGTTGGAGAGCGATGGGCGCTACGTCCGCGTCGAACCCGGCGAGCTGCCCTTCAACCTCCACCGCTATTTCATGACCAACCCGTCGCTGTCGGGCCGCGGCGAACTGGGCGGGGCGAGTGACGTGCCGGTGCTCGACCTCGGGGTTGCGCGTGACTGATACGGCGCGGGTGAACGAGGCCCGTCGAGCGATCATCGATATCGGATCGAACTCGGTCCGGTTGGTCGTTTTCGCCGGCGCCGAACGCGCGCCGTTCGCGGTTTTCAACGAAAAGCTGGCGGTTGGGCTGGGCGCGGAGCTGGCGACGACGGGGGTCATTCCCCCCAAGCGGTTCCGCCGCGCGCTCGACGGGCTCGCGCGGTTCCGGGCGCTGACGCAGGCGATGGAGCTCGACCAGGTGCGCACCGTCGCCACCGCGGCGGTGCGCGACGCGATCAACGGCGAGCAATTCCTCAGCGCCGCGCGCGACATCGGTCTCGACGTCGAGCTTTTCTCCGGCCGCGACGAAGCGCGCGCGGCGGGGCTCGGCGTTGTCTGCGCCATCCCGCAGGCGGACGGCATCGTTGCCGATCTGGGCGGCGGCAGTCTTGAGCTCGTGCGCGTCGGCGGGGGTGAAACGCGCCACCATTCGAGCTTTCCGCTCGGCGTGTTGCGGCTCCCGACGCTGCGCAAAGACAGCGGCAAGAGCTTTCATCGCGCCATCGCCAAACTGCTCAAGGCCGCGGGCTGGCCGGGCGAGGATCGCGCGCTGCCGCTGTATCTGGTCGGCGGGTCGTGGCGAGCGCTCGCCCGTTATGACATGATCACTCGCCGCTGCCCGCTGCCGGTCGTGTCGGGGCACCATTTTCCGCTCGAAAGCGTGCCGCGGATCGCGCGCAGGCTGGCCGCGACCGACGTCGCCACGCTCGACGCGATGACCGGGCTGTCGACGAGCCGCACCGATTCGATGGCCGACGCGGCCGCGCTGCTTGTCGCGCTGACCCGCGCGCTGGAGCCATCGGCGCTGATCGTCTCTGCCGCAGGTTTGCGCGAAGGGCTGCTCTACGACGCGATGTCGCCCTCGGTGCGCGCGCAGGACCCGCTGATCGTCGCCGCAGAGCATGAAGGGCGCCGCTTCGCCCGCTTCGAACCGCACGGGCGCGCCGTCGATGCGTGGATCGCGCCGCTGTTTCGCCGCGACGGTGCGGAGGCGCGGCGCCTCCGGCTCGCGGCGGGCATGATGGCGGAGGTTGCGTTCAGCGCAAACCCCGACTTCCGCCCCGAACGCGCGGTGGAGATCGCGCTGCACGGCCCGTGGCTCGGCATCGACCTCGACGACCGGCTGGTGCTCGCGCAGGCGCTGTACGCTGCGGCGGGGGGGGCGGGGCGCGCGGTCGAGGGCATCGCCATCGGCGATGAAGAGCGCATTCGCCGCGCCGCACACTGGGGGCTCGCCATCCGCCTTGCCGAGCGGCTCTCAGGCGGCGCGCCCGATGTGCTGGCGACGACCGCGCTCGACGTCGGTTCCGACGGCGCCGTCGAGCTGCGGCTCGACCGTGGCGCGTCCGCGCTCGCCGGCGAGCAGGTCGAAAAGCGGCTGCGGCAGCTGGCGACGGCGCTCGGGCGGAGCTACCGCCTCGTCAGCTAGCCGCAGGTGAAGCGCAGGATCTTGTCGTCGCGGTCGAGTTCGACGTTGAGGCGGTCGGGGCGATAGTCCATCGTCACTGCGGAATCGGGGCCGATCCAGCGCACGCTCTTCGCCGCCGACCGCGTCGTCACGTCGCTGCGCAGCTGCGTTGTCGCGCGCAGCCCGACATAGGTCGACACCAGCGACGCCCCGCACTCGTCGCCTTCATCGCGCAGCGAAATCGGCTCACGCTGGCCGGTGGTCGTCTCGCGGTCGACCGGCGCGCAGCCAGCAAGCGCGATCGGCAGGGCGAGCATCATCAGGCGCATGGCGAAACCTTTCCTACAGATCGACGCCGGCCGCGGCGGGATCACCGCGCATCATCTTGAGCCGACCTTTCGTCACGGTGAACCCCAACCGGCCCTCGACCAGTTCGAGCGCGTCCTGACCGAACACCTCACGCCGCCAGCCCGAAAGGATGGCGAGGCCGTCGCGTGCGCCGCAGGCCAGCGCCTCCAGTTCGTCGCTGCGCGCGATCAGCCGCGCCGCGACGTTCATTTCCCGCGCGCGGATTTTGAGCAGCAGCTTTAGAAGGTCGGCGACCAGCACGCCCTCTTTCCCGAGCCCGGGACCGCGTGGGGTGCAGGGGGTTTCGTCGCGATGGACCGGGGTCGCGCCAGCCAGCGCGCTCATCAGCCGGGCGCCGATCTCATTGCCTTTCCACGCCGGGGAAAGCCCGCGAATGCGCGTCAGATCGTCCTGCCGCTGCGGCGGATGCGCTGCGATTTCCAGCAGCGTTTCGTCCTTGGCGATGCGCCCGCGGGGGAGGTTCTTGCCGCGCGCCTCCTTCTCGCGCCACGCGCCCAGCGCGCGCAGGCGGCCGAGCACCTCGGGCTTGCGGCTCGGCACCTTGATACGCAGCCAGGCATCGTCGGGATCGAGCGCGTAATTGGCTGGATCGGCGAGCTTTTCCATCTCCTCATCGAGCCAATGCCCGCGATCGGTCTTGCGCAACTTGTCGAGCATCATCGGGACGATCTTGGCGAGGTGCGTCACGTCCGCGATGGCGTAGTCGAGCTGGCGCTTGTCGAGCGGGCGGCGCGACCAATCGGTAAAGCGCGCACCCTTGTCGAGGCTGATACCGAGCCAGCTTTCAACGAGGTTGGAGTAACCGAGCTGCTCCGCCTGCGCGAGCGCCATCGCCCCGATCTGCGTATCGAAGATGGGGTGCGGCGTCTTGCCGGTGAGGTTGTAGATGATCTCCACATCCTGCCCGCCGGCGTGAAACACCTTGAGGATGTCCTCACGCTCCACCAGCAGGTCGAGCAGGCAGGAAAGGTCGATGCCATCCGCCAGCGGGTCGATCGCCGCGGCATGCTCGCGCGTCGCCACCTGGATGAGGCAAAGCTCGGGGTAGTAGGTCGACTCGCGCATGAATTCGGTGTCGACCGCGATGAAGTCGGCGGTCTCGACCTTGGCGCAGAATGCCGCGAGCGCAGCGGTGTCGGTGATCAGATGCACATCGGCCATGGAGCAAGCGCGTTTATCGGCTTTGACGGATTCCGCAAATCCGGGAGCGGGAGGTCGGGGTTGGGCCCCTCACCACGCCGCCCACCCCCTCGACATTTGCCGCGCGTTCCCCTATCTCCCCGCTCGGCGCGGATGGCATTGCCCGTCCACTGCGACAGCGTGACGACCCTTTTTGAAGCGGTCCGGTCGCAGCGCCGAGTGTTTTCCTGAGGCTTCCCTTTCACGCGGGTCGTTTCGATCCGCCGACGCGTCGCGTGGCTCCTCGCCGCGCGCGCCGAAGCCTTGGCTTGTGAGATTTTCATGACCGATTTCCGTTCGCTGGGTCTTGCCCAGCCGACCCTCAAGGCGCTTGCCGCGAAGGATTACGACACGCCGACGCCGATCCAGGCGCAGGCGATCCCGCCGTTGCTGGAGGGCCATGACCTGCTCGGCATCGCGCAGACCGGCACCGGCAAGACCGCCGCCTTTTCGCTGCCGTCGATCGATCGGCTGGTGGAGAGCGGCAATCGTCGCACCCCGCGCAGCTGCCGCATGCTGATCCTCGCGCCGACGCGTGAGCTGGCTGCGCAGATTCAGCAGAGCATCTTTGCCTACGCGCGCTACACGCCGATCACGTCGGACACCGCGTTCGGCGGCGTGCCGATCGGGCGCCAGATCAAGCGTCTGGCGCAAGGGGTGGACGTGCTGGTGGCGACGCCGGGGCGCCTGCTCGACCTCATCGACCAGCGCGCGCTGACGCTCAACGCGGTGGAAATCTTCGTGCTCGACGAAGCGGACCAGATGATGGACCTGGGGTTCATTCATCCGCTGCGGCGCGTGTCGAAGCTGCTCCCCAAGCAGCGCCAGACGCTGTTCTTCTCGGCGACGATGCCCAAGGAGATCGCGGACCTCGCCAAGGAGTTCCTGACCGATCCGGTGAAGGTGTCGGTGACCCCGCCCTCGACCACCGCGGAGCGCATCGCCCAGTCGATGACGCTTGTCGATCAGCGCGAAAAGCAGGCGCTGCTCAACCACATCCTCAAGAGCGAGCCGATCGAGCGCGCGCTGGTGTTCACGCGCACCAAGCACGGCGCCGACCGTGTCGTGCGGCACCTGATGGGCGCGGGCATTCGTGCCGCCGCGATTCACGGCAACAAGAGCCAGGCGCAGCGCACGCACGCGCTCGGCGGGTTCAAGGACGGCTCGACGCCGGTGCTCGTCGCCACCGACATCGCCGCGCGCGGGATCGACGTGAGCGGGGTGAGCCACGTCATCAACTTCGAAATCCCCGACGTTGCCGAACAATATGTCCACCGCATCGGCCGCACCGCGCGTGCGGGCGCGGAGGGCATCGCCATCAGCCTCGTCGCGGACGACGAACGCCAGCGGATGCGCGCGGTCGAGCGGCTGACGGGGGTGAAGCCCAACGTCGTTCCGCTGCCCGCCAACTTCGTCGAGATGGTCGCGCGGATGCCCAAGCCCGTCGCGCCCCCGCGCGACACCGGCTCGCAGGGTCGCGACCCGCACCGCCAGCGCGAGGAAGCGCGTGGCGGGCGCGGCGGCGGTCGTCCGCAGCGTGAAGGTGGCGGCGATCGCTTCGTCCGCGATGGTGAGCGCAGTGGAGACGCTCAGCGCCCGCGTCGCTTCCCCCGCAAAGGCGGTCCCCGCCGCGGCCCGCCCGAAGGCGTCCGCCGTCTGGGGTAAGGACAAGGCAGAACGAGCGTAGCGGTGGCTCCTGCGCAGGCAGGGAGCCATTTCCGAGTCTCGGCGTCCAGGGCAGCGGCGGGTGACCGGTTCTGCCCCCGCAGCGGCTGTCAGGGGATGGACTGCCCCCCGTCGCCGTAGCGCGTTTCCAAATAGCGCGAGTGGCTCGCCAGCCGGTCCATGTCCCGCGCGGCGATGTCGCGGCTGAGCGTGTCGATCGCGCGGTCGACGTTGGCGAGGCCGTCGAGGAGGTCACGTTCGGCGACACGGCCGTTGCGGTCTTCGCGGCGCATGGCGCTCGGCACCGATTGGTAGCTGCGGATCAGCTCGGGCAATTCGTCGCCGACGATCCGGCGCGTTTCGACCGCTTCGGGCGAGGCGCCGCCGATTGCTTCGAGCTGCGGGCCGAGCTGCGCGATCCGTTCGCCGATGCTGTCGACCAGCGTTTGCGCAGGGGCGGGCAGCGCGCGGCGTTGCTGGCCGAGCCAGACGTTGGTGCGATCCGCCAGCTGCGCCACATCGACACGGCTGAGGTCCGCGGGGCGCATCGCGCGCTCCTTTCCGAACGATAGCGCAATCGGCACCAGCAGGATCGCCAGCAGCATCATCAGCGTGAAGCCGATGATGCCGATCCCGCCGAGCAGCCCCGACACCACAGCCGCTCCGATCACCAGTGCCAGCAGCCCGGTGAAATAGGCGATGGCGACGCGTTTGGCGCGCTTGGCAAAGCTCCTCCGCTGCGCCTGAACCGGCCGCGCAATCTCTGCCGAGCGCTGGCGTTGGAGCGCGCGTTCCGCATCGCTCACCGCGACGCTCACCGACTGGCTACGCGGCAGCGGCGCGATCGGCGCAGGCAGCGGATGCAAGCTCGCGTCGGTCGGCTCGATCGGCGCGAGGCCTGGCGGGACGGGGCGCACAGGTTTCACCAACCGCGCATCACCCCTCGATCGCCGCGAGCGGGCTGTCGCGCCCGGTCAGCTGCGCCTGTGCCTGCGCCTGCCCTTCCGCCCGCGCGATGTAGCCCTTGGACTTCTCGACCTCGGCGGAGAGGGTGTTGATGGTCGTCTTCATGCTGTCGAGCGCCTTCAGCTTGAAGGTGTCGACCGCATCCATCGTCTCGTAGATGTTCTGGAAGGCGCGGGTCAGCGTCTCCATCGGAATGGTCGACGCCGCCGCCTGCTCGTGAACGCGCGTCGTGTTTTCCTTGAGCAGCGCGCCCGTGGAATCGATGATCCCGGCGGTCGTCGTGTTGAGCGCGGTGATCTGGCCGAGCACGAGCTTCTGGTTGGTCATCGCCTGCGCCACCGTCACCGCGGTGCGGAGCGCCGCGACGGTGGTGGTTGATGCGCGATCGACGCCCTTCACCAGCTCGACGTTGTTTTTCTTGACGAGGTCGAGCGCGAGATAGCCCTGCACGCTCACCGCCAGCTGGGTGAGGATGTCCTGCCGCCGCTGGCGCACATAGAAAAGCGCGCTTTCGCGGATGGTCTTCGCCTTTGCGGGGTCGGTCGCGTCGAGCTCGGCGGCCTTTTCCTCGAGCTGTTCGTCGAGCTTGCCCGCCATGTGCGCCATTTGCTCGAGCCGACCCATCGCGGCCCACAGATTCTGCCGCTCGACGTCGATGTCGGCATTGTCCTTCATCAGCTCGGTCTTGCCGCTCGCGAGGCGAGCGAGGATCGAGCTGATGTGCGTCTGCGCGCTCTGATATTTGTCGAAATAGCTGCGCAGCGAACCGCCCAGCGGGATGATGCCGAGCAGCTTGCGCCCGCGCACCTTGCCCGCGCGACCAGGGTCGAGGTCCTCCACCACCTGCCGCAGCGCAACCAGATCCTGACCGACGTTGCCGTCGCGATCCATCGCGCGCACCGGGCGGTCGAGGAAACGGTTCGACTGCTGCGCCGCCGCCGCAATCTCCTGACGGCCCATGTTGGTGAGCTGGTCGACCTTCTTGCCGAATTCGGGGCTGTTGGTGTCCGCCGCGACCAGTTCGTCGACGAAGGTCGCGACGCGCTTTTCGAGCTCGCTCTTCACCTCATCGCCAATGCTGACGAGGCCCGCCGCCTTTTCCGGCACCACGGCAGGAATCGGCTTGGGCGGTTCGAGCGTCAGCGTGGGTTCCGCTTCGGCGAGTTTGGTCGGCAACGGGGCGGGTTCGATGTCGCTCATAATCTCTCCGGCTCAGGTGTGTTGTAGTTAGATAAGACAGCCGAGCCCTGCAAGCACGCTGCTTCATTGCGCCGCGCGAGCGGCGGTGCGATCCACGCCGAAATCACCAGTTGCGCCAAATGGTAGGCGAGGATCGGCAGCAGCACCATGCCCGCCGCGTCACGCGGGAACATCAACGCCGCGAGCGGTGCGCCGACCGCGATCGACTTGTGCGCGCCCGAGAACAGCACCGCCGTGCGCACGTCGAGCCGGTCGGAGACGAGCCGTCCCGTCGCCCACGCTCCCCCAAAACCCACCAGCAGCATCACCCCCACGCCGAGCGCGAGCACGCCCAGAGCGCCGCCATCGAGCTTGCTCCAGATGCCCTGCACCACAGCAGCGGAGAAGGCGACATAGACCGCGAGCGCGATCGCGCCTTGGTCGATGCGCTTGACGAGGGCGGCGTGGCGCAGCGCCCACGGCCTCGCCCAGCGCTGGATCAGCTGGCCGATGAAGAAGGGCAGCAGCAGGATCGCGCCTACCCGCAGCGCGAGACTTGCGCCGAGGCTCACCCCGCCTGCGGTCCCGGCGAGCAGCGCGAACAGCGTCGGCGTGACGATCACCGCCGCCAGATTGTCGAGCGCGCTCGCCACGACGGACACCGCAACCGCTCCGCGCGCCAGGCTGCAGTAAGTGGTGGCGGACTGCACGGTGGTCGGCAACACGCCGATATAGAGAAAGCCGAGCGCGACCATCGCCGGTAGCGACCCGCTCGTCAGCCGCCACAGCGCGAGGCCGGCGAGCGTCATCACGCCGAACACGAACAGCGCGATCGCGCCCTGCGTGCGCCAGTCCTTGAGCCCGTCGATCACCTCCGCGCGCGGCAAGCGGATGCCGTGGAGGAGGAAGATCACGAACACCGCGGCGGAGGAAAGGAGGTTCGCCAGCGCGACGTCGCTCCCGCGCACTGGCAGCACGCTCGCCAGTGCGATGGTCGCGATCAGCACGAGGATGAAGCGGTCCGGCACCAGCCAGACGAGGATGCGCTTCATCGGCGGCCGAACCACCAGCCCGCGGCGAGGCCCATGCCTACCGCCAGCGCCACCGCCACCAGGCCGTAGGCGAGGCCCCAGTGCGCTGCCGCGTCGGCGATGAAACGGTCGACGCCGATCTTGCGGATGACGATATCGCGTGACGCCACCGCCAGCACGTTCCCACCGCGGATGAGGTAGGTTTCGGCGGTATACTCCCCCTCCGGCACCTGCGCCGGGATGTTGAGCCGCGCGCGGTAGAGGACGCCGTTGCTGATCTCCACCGCGCCCGGCTGTTCGGCGAACAGCCCGCCCCGGCGGAACAGGTCGACAAACCCCGCCTCGAGGCGGCGCAGCTGCTCGCTCGTGGCAAAGCCCGACGGCGACAGCGCCAGGTTGGCGAGGCCGAGTTCGAACACTGCCGCGGTGCGTTCGTCGACGATCTGCTCGATCGGGCGGGAGGAGGCGAGGGCGTAAAAGCCGGGCGCCGAACCGAAACGTACGCTGTCGGCGTTGACCCAGACGCCCGCGACTCGGCTCTTCTCGCGCAGCCGGACGGGCGCGACGGGGCCCTTGATCACCACCACCACGTCGCTGCGCGCATCGCCCGGCGCGCGTCCGTCGGGATACAAGATGGCGCCGAACAGCAGCAGGTCTTCGCCGGTGAAGCTGTATTTGATCTCGATCTCGCGCACCGACACGTCGGGCACCAGCACCGGCTCGCGCTGGGCCGCGGCGGGGGCAGCGACCGCCAGCATCAGCGCGGCGAGCGCGACCCTCAAAGCCACTGCACCGAGTAGATTTCGTCCGGCTGCCAGACGAGGCCCAACCCCATGCGCAGCGCCACCGCGAGCACGATCAGCGCGAGGCCGAGGCGCAGCTTCACCGGGTCGATCCGCGTCGCCAGCCGTGCGCCGAGCTGCGCACCGATGACCCCTCCGATCAGCAGCAGCAGCGCCAGCACGATGTCGACCGCGTGGGTGGTGACGCTGTGGATCAGCGTGCTCGCGATGGTGGTGAAGAGGATCTGGAACAGCGAGGTTCCCACCACCACCCGCGCGCTCATTCCGAGGATATAGAGCATGGCCGGCACCATGATGAACCCGCCGCCGACCCCCAGCAGCATGGTGAGGATGCCGGTGAGCACCCCCAGTATGAACGGTGCGATGGGGGAGAGGTAGAGGCCCGACGCGCGAAAACGATAGGGCCAGGGCAGGTTGGCGACCAGCGGATGGTGGCGGCGCTTCTTGGCTGGGACCGGCTTGTCGCCACGGCCTGCACGGAACGCGGCGAGGCTCTCGCGCAGCATCAGCGTGCCGATCCAGCCGAGCAGGATGAGGTAGGTCGCGCTGATGACGAGGTCGATCTGGCCCACCCCCTGCAGCCATTCGAACAGCGCCGCGCCGATCAACGAGCCCGCGAAGCCCCCCGCGATCAGCACCACCCCCATCTCGAAATCGACGCCCTTGCGGCGCAGGTGGGCGGACACGCCCGATACGCTCGCCCCGGTGACCTGCGTCGCGGCGGAGGCGGCGGCGACGGTGGGGGGGATGCCGTAGAAAATGAGCAGCGGCGTCGTCAGAAATCCGCCGCCGACGCCGAACAGCCCCGACAGCAACCCTACCATCCCGCCGAGCAGAATGATGACGAGCACATTCACGCTCATATTCGCGACGGGCAGGTACAGCGCCATTGCGCCGCGTTCTAGGCGGGCGCGGCGGAGGGGGGAAGTGGGCGTCGGCGCCCGAAGATTATCGGGCGACCTGCGATCTTGCTATGAAGCGCGCCGACCCTCACTCCTCGACCGGCGGGAAACCGGCGGCGCGGAGGAGTTCGCGCGCTTCTGCCGAATACCAGTCGAGCGGGCCGACGACGCGCGCGGTTTCCTTGCCGCTGGCGTCGTAGAGGATGGTGGTGGGAAGGTTGCCGCCTTCCTCCAGCCCGACCTTGTTTTCGGAGTCCGACCAGCTGGCAATCGTTTCCCAGCCGCGCTGCTTGAGGAAGTCGCGCGTCGCCGTGTGGGTGGCGTTGACGTCCTGCGCCAGCGCGACGACGTGCGCGCGGCCCTCCATCTCGGTGGCGAGGCGGTTGAGCGTCGGCAGCTCGGCAAGGCACGGCGCGCACCAGGTCGCCCAAAGGTTCACCAGCACCGGCTTGCCGCGCAGAGAGGCCAGCGCTGCCGGTCGGCCGTCGGGTGCGACGACCTGCGCTGCGGGCAGCGGGCGCCCGGCGCGGTCGGTGAGCGTGCGATGTTCGCCGAGACCGTCGCCGGCCGTCGCCGACCCCGCTCCCCCCTTTGCCGCAGGTTGCTCCGACCCGCCTGCCCCCCTATCGCACCCGCCGAGGGCCGCAGCAGAAACCAGCGCAGCGGCGAGCAGCGTCAGGCGAGTGGTGGACAAGGGCATGGGCGATACTCCCGGCAAAAGCGCGATGTGGGGCGGCCGCTTCGCCGAGGGACCGGCGGCGATCATGCGCGAGATTAACGCCTCGATCCCCTTCGACAAGGCGCTGTGGCGACAGGACATCGCCGGCAGCCGCGCGCATGCCGCCATGCTGGGTGCGCAGGGCATCATTTCCGCCGAAGACGCCGCTGCGATCGATGCGGGGTTGGCGGAGATTGCGGAGGAGTATGCGCGAGACGGCGTGCCGGTCGACCTCGCGCTCGAAGACATCCACATGACCATCGAGGCGCGACTGGCGGAGAAGATCGGCACGGCCGCGGGGCGCCTTCACACCGCGCGCAGCCGCAACGATCAGGTCGCCACCGCCTTTCGCCTATGGGTGCGCGATGCGGTGGATGAGGTCGACGCCGCACTGGTCGCGCTGATGCGCGTCCTCCTCGACCGCGCGGACGAGCATGCCGACAGCATCATGCCCGGCTTCACGCATCTGCAGGTCGCGCAGCCGGTGACGATCGGGCACCACCTGATGGCCTATTTCGCCATGTTCGAGCGCGACCGGGCGCGGTTTGCGGACGCGCGGCGGCGGCTCAACGTCTCACCGCTGGGGTCGGCGGCGCTGGCGGGGACGGGCTTCGACCTCGACCGCGAGGCCACCGCGCAGGCGCTCGGCTTTGACCGCGCGAGCGCGAACAGCCTTGACGCCGTGTCCGATCGCGACTTCGCGCTCGAATATCTCACCGCCGCAACCCAATGCGCGCTGCATCTGTCCCGTATGGCGGAGGAGTATGTCCTGTGGGCGAGCCAGATGTTCGGGTTCGTCAAACTGCCCGACAGCTTCTCCACCGGCAGCTCGATCATGCCGCAAAAGCGCAACCCTGACGCCGCCGAGCTGGTGCGCGGCCATGCGGGGCGCATCATCGGCTGCATGACCAGCCTGATGGTGACGATGAAGGGCCTTCCGCTCGCCTATTCCAAGGACATGCAGGACGACAAGGAGCCGCTGTTCGAGGCGCACAAGCTGCTCACCCTGTCGCTCGCGGCAATGACCGGGATGAGCGCGAGCGTGACGTTCGACACGACGCGCACCCGCGCCGCGGCGGCGCAGGGCTTCTCCACCGCGACCGATCTTGCCGATGCACTGGTGCGCGACTGCCAGGTTCCTTTTCGCGAGGCGCATCACATCGTCGGCGCATGCGTCGCGGCGGCAGAGCGGGCGGGGGTCGACCTCAGCGAGCTCGACCCGGCGCAGGCGGCGGCGATCGACCCGCGCGTGACGCCGCAGCTGCTCGCGCGGCTGACCGTGGAGGCGTCGGTCGCATCGCGCACCAGCCTTGGCGGAACCGCCCCCGTGCGGGTAAGGGAAGCGATCGCTGCGGCACGCGCGGCGCTGGAAGGGACGGCGGAGTGACTCTGCGTTCGATAAGCCTCGTGGCGCTCGCGGCGCTGGCGCTGAGCGGCTGCGGCCGGAGGCAGGAGTTGACCTACCCCGCCAGCGGCCCGCGCCCTGCAACGCCGGTTGGGGCGATCGCAACGCCGACCCCTGAAAAGCTCGTGACGCCGAGCCCGCAGGCGCGGCCCCAGCGCAGCGACGAACCCGTCAGCCGGGGTGAGGCGCGGACCTCCGATCCGTTCGACCTGCCGCCGGGCTAGAGGGCGCGACGATGCAGGCTTTTCACCGCGACGCTGCCGACCGCGCTCTCGCCTGCGAGCGGGTGGCGCTGGCGACGGTGGCGGATGCGGTGGGAACGCCGGTCTACGTGTACTCGCAAGGCCTCCTCGAAGCGAAGGCGCAGGCATGGATCGACGCGATGGCGAGTGTGCCGGGCGGGGTCGACATCGCCTATGCGATCAAGGCGAACCCCAACCTCGCGGTCGTCGGCGTGCTGGCGCGGCTCGGCCTCGGCGCGGACGTGGTCTCGGCGGGCGAGATGAAGCGCGCGCGCGCCGCGGGTGTCGCGCCCTCGCGCATCGTTTTCTCGGGCGTCGGCAAGACCCACGCGGAGATGGTCGCGGGCCTCGATGCGGGGATTGGCCAGTTCAACCTCGAAAGTGAGGGGGAGGGCGCCGAACTGTCCGCTATCGCGCAAGCGCGCGGCGTGCGCGCGCCGGTGGTGCTCCGCGTCAATCCCGACGTCGACGCGGGCACTCACACCAAGATCACCACTGGCACTGCGGAGTCGAAGTTCGGGGTGGCGATCGACCAGGCGCCCGCGATCTACGCCCGGCTCAGCGCACTCCCCGGCCTCGATGTCCGTGGCGTCGCGGTCCATATCGGCAGCCAGCTGCTCTCGCTCGATCCACTGGAGCGCGCCTTCTCCCGTGTCGGCGCGCTGGTGGCCGAGCTTCGCGGCGCCGGACTCCCCGTCACGCACGTCGACCTCGGCGGCGGGCTGGGGGTCGGCTATCGCGAGAGTGAGGTCCCGCCCACGCCCGCCGACTACGCCACGATGCTCGCGCGGGTGACCGCCGGTTGGAGCGTCGCTCTGACGATCGAGCCGGGGCGCTCACTGGTGGGGGAGGCGGGGGTGCTCGTCACCCGCGTCATCCGCGTGAAGCCTGGGGTGAACACGCCGTTCGTGATCGTCGACGCGGCGATGAACGACCTCGCTCGGCCCGCGCTCTACGATGCCTATCACCATTTCGAGCCGGTCGCGCCGGGGTCGGAGCGCATGACCGCGAACATCGTCGGGCCGGTGTGCGAATCGAGCGATTGCTTCGCGACCGCGCGGGAGATCGGGCGCGTCGCGGCGGGCGACCTCGCCGTGTTCCGCACGGCGGGTGCCTATGGCGCGACGATGGCGTCGACCTACAATAGCCGCGCGATGGTGCCCGAGGTGCTGGTCTCCGGCGCGCGCTGGGCAGTGGTCGCCGATCGCATCGCGCCCGAGGCGATCATGGCCGCCGAGCGCGTGCCCGAATGGGTGGTGGCCGCACCCGCCAGCGACGCCGCGTGAGCGACGCACACGTCCGCGCGCACTTGTTTGAGGACGGCCGAGCGCAGGATTTCGCCTGCAATGAAGAGACGCTGGCGGAGCTGCTGAGCGACCGCCGACCGGGCCGTTTCCTCTGGCTGCATATCGCGGGGACGGAGGGGCGTGCGGAGGAGCTGGGCGCCTTGCCCGTGGCGCTGCCGCCGTCGGCATCGCAGGCGCTGCTCGCTTACGAAACCCGCCCGCGCTGCGAACAGATCGACGGCGGCGTGCTGCTCAACCTGCGCGTCCCGCTGGCGGCGGGGGAGGTGGATGCGGGCGATCCGCTGGCATCGCTGCGGCTGTGGGCGGAGCCTGGGCTGCTGCTCTCCGCGAGCCTGCGGCGCAACGCCGTGCTGCCGGCGGTGGAAGCGCGCTTTCACGAGGGGGCGATGCACGATCCGGGCGACGTGATCATCGCCATTGCCACCGCCGCGGCGGACATGCTCGATCACAGCATCGCCGAGATCGGCGACCGGGTCGACACGCTTGAAACGCAGATCGAGCCGTCGACGCCCTTCTCCGTCCGGCGCGAGGTGACCGCGCTGCGCAGTCGCGCAATCGGCTACCGGCGGTTCGTCGTGCCGCAACGACAGGCTCTGGAGCGGCTGGCGGCGCTGCGGCTCGACTTCATCGACGAACGCGAGCGCAGCGAACTGCTCGGCGCGGCGGACCAGTTCGCGCGCATGGGTGAGGAGCTTGAGGCGGCGCGCGAGCGCGCGGCGGTGCTGCACGAGGAGCTGACCGACCTGCGGGGCGAAAAGCTCGATCAGCGCTCGCTTCAGGTGGCGATCGTCGCGCTGGTGTTCCTGCCGCTGACGTTCCTCACCGGCCTCCTCGGCATGAATGTGGAGGGGATACCATTCGCCAAGGAGCCGTGGGCCTTTTGGGGCGTGACGGCGGTGTGCGTGGTCATGGCACTCGGAGTCGCGGGGTTCTTCATGCAGCGGCACTGGTCGGGCGGCGACTGACCGCCAGCGCTTGCTCCCCGGCGCGCGCCGACTATAGCGACGCGCGCAGGGCGCCGCAGCGGCCGCCCGCAGCGAAAGGTTCAGTTGCATGTCCGCCACCGCCGTTCCGCTTCGTCCGGTGAGCAAGTCGGGCCTTGTCTGGCTGTGGGGCGGGCTTGCGCTGCTGGTGGCAGCGGCGCTTGCGTATGCGCTGTTCCTCTCCAGCCCGCCGAGCATTGGCTTCACCACCGTGCGTGAGGGCACCGGCCGCGCGATCAACGCCGACGACATCGTGCTGGTGAAATATGAGGGCAAGCTCGACAACGGGACGGTGTTCGACGCCAATGAACAGGCCCCGCTGGAGGTCGCGAACGTCGTTCCGGGCTTTCGCCAGGCGCTGATGCGGATGCGGATCGGCGGCCAGTATCGCGTGCGCATCCCCGCCGCGCTCGGTTACGGCGACCGGCAGACGGGCACCATCCCGGCCAACAGCCCGCTCAACTTCTCGGTGGAGATCAAGGACGCGAAATCGCGCGCCGAAGTCGAGCAGCTTATCGCGCAGCAGCGGATGATGCAGCAGATGATGCAAGGAACGCCGGGAGTTCCGACGCCGCCTCAGCCGGGCCCGCCGCAATAAACGGTTCACACCCGCTGCGCCCGCGCTTGGCGGCGTACATCGCGGCATCGGCTCGACCGAGCAGGTCCTCGGCGCTGTCCCCCGCCGTGACCGCGGCGACGCCAAACGAGGCTTTGAGACGGATCGGCTGACCGTCGTAAATGCAGTCGGCGGACTGGATCGTGTTGAGCAGCGCCGTCACCCGTGCGCAGGCTTCGCCCAGCGACACATGCTCCAGGATCAGGCCGAACTCGTCGCCGCCAATCCGCGCAATTACATCGCTTTCACGAACCGATGACGCGAGCCGCTGCGCGAACTCGATCAGCGCAAAATCGCCCGCGCCGTGGCCGAACGTATCGTTGATATGCTTGAGCCCGTCGACGTCGATATAGATCAGCGCCATCTGGTCGCCGTAGCGGGTCGCACGCGCCAGCCGCTGATGCAGCGCCGAAAGAAAGTAGCGCCGGTTATGCAGCGGGGTGAGCATGTCGCGCTCAGCGATCCGCTCCATCTCCTGAAGGGCGATGGTCAGGGCGCGGTTCTCGCGGCGCAGGCGCGTGAGTTCAGCCTGGAGGTCGGTCACACCGTCCTCCGCAACTGCCGCGCTGTGCGTTGCGCTATTGCCCACCATTGGTCCTAGTCATCGCCTCGAAACCCACTTCGACTCTTCCTGCCCTATACCCATCGTTGTTAACAGTTGGTTCCACTCATCGCCAAATCCGACCAGTCGCGCTTGCGCAGCGGCTCGACCCCGCGCTAGGCGGCAGCTCGCGCGCCGGAGGGGCAGCGCCGGACACAGGACAGCATGACGAGCGCGCCGGAAATGTCTCACTCAACCACGCTGACCCGCGTGGCCGTGGTGATGGGCAGCCAGTCCGACTGGGCGACGATGCGGCATGCGGTGGCGGTGCTGGAGGAGCTTGGCGTATCAAGCGACGTGCGCATCGTCTCCGCCCACCGCACGCCCGAGCGCATGTATGAATTCGCCAAGGGCGCGGCTGCATCCGGCCTTTCGGTGATCATCGCCGGCGCCGGCGGAGCGGCGCACCTCCCCGGCATGATCGCCAGCATGACGCGCCTGCCGGTGCTGGGCGTGCCGGTGCAGAGCAAGGCGCTGTCGGGCATGGATTCGCTCCTGTCGATCGCGCAGATGCCTGCGGGTGTGCCCGTCGGAACGCTCGCCATCGGGGATGCGGGAGCGACCAACGCCGGCCTGCTCGCCGCGGCGATCCTCGCCACGAATGATCCCGCGCTTGCTGAGCGACTGGACGCCTGGCGCGCCGAGCGAACCGCAGCCGTCGCAGAACGGCCGGAGGGCGGGGCGTGAGCGTCGAGCCGCTCCCGCCCGGTTCCACCATCGGAATCCTAGGCGGTGGCCAGCTCGGTCGGATGCTGGCGATTGCCGCCGCGCAGATCGGCTACCGCTGCCACATCTTCGCGCCGGAGGACGCGCCGGTCGCCGGCAGCGTCGCCGACCGGGTGACGCGGGCGGCGTGGGACGACGAAGCCGCGCTCGATGCTTTCGCCGCGAGTGTCGACGTCGTGACGCTCGAGTTCGAGAACGTGCCCGTGGCGACGGTCGAGCGCCTCGCAGCGCGGGTGCCGGTGAGGCCCGGCGCGTCGAGCCTGGCGGTGGCGCAGGATCGCGTCGAGGAAAAGCGCTTTGCGCAAGCGGAAGGCGTGCGGGTCGCCGATTTTGCGGTGATCGACAGTGCCGAGGACATCGCACCCGCGCTCAGCCGTCTGGGCGGTTCAGGCATCCTCAAGAGCGCGCGCGAGGGGTACGATGGCAAGGGGCAGGTGCGCCTAACCCAAGGCGATGACGCAGCCGAGGCGTGGCAGGCGATCGGCGCCCGGCGCGCGGTGCTCGAAGCGGTGGTGCCCTTTGTCGGTGAATTTTCGGTGCTGATCGCGCGCTGCATCGACGAGGACACCGCGCTGTGGGAATGCCCGCAGAACCGGCACGATGGCGGCATATTGGTGCGCTCGGTCGTCCCAGCCGAGGCGTCGGTCGCGCGTCACTGCGCTACCGCAGTGGAGCAGTCGCTACGCCTCGCCCACGCGCTCGATCATATTGGCGTGCTGGCGGTCGAGTGGTTCGCCTGCGAAGACGGGCCGATCTTTAACGAAATGGCGCCGCGCGTGCACAACAGCGGGCATTGGACCATCGAAGGCGCTGCAACCAGCCAGTTCGAGAACCATATTCGCGCCGTCGTCGGGCTCCCCCTGGGGGCGACCGATCGCATCGGCGCGCTGGTGGAGATGCGCAACCTGATCGGTGAGCAGGCGGATCTCTGGCGCGAGCTGTTCGCCGACAGCGCCGCGCATGTGCACCTTTATGGCAAAGAGCACGGGCGCGCCGGGCGCAAGATGGGACACGTCACTTGGGTGCGAGGCGCGGGCAAGTGAACCGCCCCGAAATCGTGCTGTTGCTCGCGCGCGCGGACAACGGCGTGATCGGTCACGGCGGCCGACTTCCATGGCGGCTGCCCGACGACCTGCGCCGGTTCAAGCAGCTGACGATGGGTCGCCCGATGATCATGGGCCGCAAGACGTTCGATTCGCTCCCGGGCGTGCTCGAAGGGCGGCGGCACATCGTCCTCACGCGCAATCCCGACTGGAGCGCGGAAGGGGCGGAGGTCGCGCATGACGTCGAAGGCGCATTGCGGCTGGCCAATGCGCCGCACGTATTCGTCATAGGCGGGGCGGAAATCTACCGCCTGTTCCTCCCCCTGGCCGACCGCATCGAGCTTACCGAAGTGCACTGCGCGCCCGATGGAGACGCGGCCATCGACCTCCCCGACGCCGGCGAATGGCGCGAAGTGGCGCGCGAACCGCATGCGGCGGAGGATGGCAGGCCAGCGTTCGAGTTCGTGACGCTCGCCCGGATCGCGCGCGGCTGAACGCGTTGACAGACGCGGTTATCCCTCAGCTCAGCTCACGCGAGCCGTTGCCGTCGCATTATCGCGGCGCGATCGTGGCGCTGGGTAATTTCGACGGCTTTCACCGCGGGCATCAGGCGGTGGTGGCAGAGGCGGTGCGGCAAGCGCAGATGCGCGGCGTTCCGGCGCTGGTCGCCACCTTCGATCCGCATCCGGTGCGCCTGTTCCGCCCGGACGCGCCGCCGTTCCGGCTCACCACGCTCGATCAGCGCGCGCGGTTGTTCGGTGAGGCGGGCGCGGCCGCGATGCTGGTCATCCAGTTCGACCGCGACTTCGCGAACCTCGACGCTGCCGCCTTTGAGCGGCGCTTTCTGGTCGAGCAGCTGGGCGTCGCCGGCGTCGTGACGGGTGAGGACTTCGTCTACGGCCGGGGCCGCGGGGGGAGTGGCGCGACGCTCGCCGCCGCCGCCGATCGCGATGGCTTCACCTACGCCCGCGTCGCTGCGGTGACGGACGCCGACGGTCCCGTCTCGTCGAGCCGTATCCGCGAAGCGCTGCGCGTCGGAGATTGCGACACCGCCGCTCGTCTCCTCACGCGTCCGTACGCGATCGAGGGCGTGGTGGAGCATGGCGCCAAGCTCGGCCGCACGCTCGGCTACCCCACCGCCAACCTGAGCCTCGGCGACTATATCCGCCCGCGTTACGGTATCTATGCGGTGCGCGCGCGGATTGCGGGGGAGGATGCTTGGCGCCCGGGCGTCGCCAATCTCGGCATCCGTCCGACCATCGAACCCCCGCTCGAGCTTCTCGAGACGTTTCTGTTCGATTTCGACGGCGACCTTTATGACCGCAGCCTCGAGGTGCAGCTGATCGCGCACCTGCGCGACGAGGCGAAGTTCGACGGCCTCGATGCGCTCACCGCGCAGATGCGCCGGGATGAAGCGCAGTCGCGGACGCTCCTCGCTGCGACGTAGCGGCGGGGCTTTGCGGCGGCGCACAAGCCCCCTAAAGCGCCGGGCCATATGACCGACACGCCCGACTATCGCGCCACCGTCTTTCTGCCGACCACCGACTTTCCGATGAAGGCCGGACTGCCGCAGAAGGAGCCGGGGATTCTGGCGCGGTGGGAGAGAGAGGGGCTCTACCAGCGCATCCGCGAAGCGCGCAGCGGGCGCGAAAAGTTCATCCTCCACGACGGCCCGCCCTACGCCAACGGCGCGATCCATATCGGCCACGCGCTCAACCACATCCTCAAGGACATGGTGGTGCGCACGCAGACGCTGCTGGGCAAAGACGCACCCTATGTTCCCGGCTGGGACTGCCACGGCCTCCCCATCGAGTGGAAGGTCGAGGAGCAATATCGCAAGAAAAAGCTCGACAAGGATCAGGTCGATCCGGTCGAGTTCCGCGCCGAATGCCGCGCCTATGCCCAGCAATGGGTCGACGTACAGCGCGAGCAACTGAAGCGCCTGGGCGTGAGCGCGGACTGGGACAATCCCTATCTGACGATGGACTTCGCCGCAGAAGCGACCATCGTCGCGGAGCTGCTCAAATTCGCCGAAAGCGGCCAGCTCTATCGCGGCGCCAAGCCGGTGATGTGGTCCCCGGTGGAAAAGACCGCGCTAGCCGAGGCGGAGGTCGAATATGACGACATCGTCTCCACGCAAATCGACGTCGCGTTCGAGATCACGGACTCGCCGATCGAGGAGCTGATCGGTGCGTATGCGGTGGTGTGGACGACGACCCCGTGGACCATCCCGGTCAACCAGGCCATCGCTTACGGGCCGGAGGTGGAATACTCTCTTTGCGAGGTGACGTTAGCCGGGTCATCGGTGAGTCACGTGCTTGATGATGCCAGAATTAAAGAACGCAGAGCGCGCGACGAACACTCTTGGCGTAACATCGAACGCGTGCTCGTGGCGACACCGTTGACCGAAGCTTTGCAAGAACGGTCATTTACGGCTCGCCAAGACGGCATTTCGACAACGGTTTATCTAACACAAATCGCTAAATTCACTGGTTCAGATCTCGCCGGCACGGTGGCGCAGCATCCGTTGGCCGAGCACTTCTCCTCCCCCCTCCCCTTCAGGGGAGGGGCCGGGGGTGGGGTCTCTCCGGCTGGCGCTGAGCAAACCGCGACACCCCACCCCAACCCCTCCCCTGAAGGGGAGGGGCCGACCAACCTCAACCCCGCCTCCCCCCTCGCGGAATTCTTCCTTCGCCCGCGGCCTTTCCTGCCCGGCGACTTCGTCACCACCGACAGCGGGACCGGGCTCGTCCACATGGCCCCCGACCATGGCGAGGACGATTTCGACCTATGCAAGGCAAACGGCATCGAACCCGTGTTCGCGGTCGAGGGCGATGGGAAATATCGCGCCGACTGGGCGTGGCTGGGCGGGCAGGGGTCGGTCATCAACCCCAAGTTCAACGCGCCCGACGGGCCGATCTGCTCCGATCTGCGCGCGGCTGGGGCACTGCTGGCGGCGAGCGCTGACTACAAGCACAGCTACCCGCATTCGTGGCGGTCGAAGGCCAAGGTCATTTATCGCTGCACGCCGCAATGGTTCGTGCCGATGGATCGGGAGAGAACCCCTCCACCAGCTTCGCTGGTCCCCCTCCCCGGCGGGGCCGGGAAGGATCGATCCTCCCCATCCATGGATGGGGAGGGGGACCATCCGCAGGATGGTGGAGGGGTTCCCACCCTTCGCCAAACCGCGCTCGCCGAGATCGACCGCGTGCGCTGGGTGCCGACGAAGGGGCGCAACCGCATCGGCAGCATGGTGGAGGGACGGCCCGACTGGGTGCTCAGCCGCCAGCGCGCCTGGGGGGTGCCGATCACGCTGTTCGTCGACCGCCGCACCGGGCAATATCTTGTCGACGCGGAGGTCAACGCACGCATCGTCGCGGCGGTGCGCGAGGGCGGGGTGGACGCGTGGAGCGATGCCAACGCCGGAGCGCTGCTCGGCCCGGAGCGCGACCCCGCGGACTATGAGCGCGTGACCGACATTCTCGATGTGTGGTTCGATTCGGGCTGCACCCACGTCTTCACGCTCGAAAGCGGGCGCTGGCCCGAGCTGCGCTGGCCCGCCGATCTCTACCTCGAAGGGAGCGACCAGCACCGCGGCTGGTTCCAGTCGTCGCTGCTGCAAAGCTGCGCCACGCGCGGTCGCGCGCCCTATGATCAGGTCCTGACCCACGGCTTCACGATGGACGCCAAGGGCCTCAAAATGTCGAAGAGCCTCGGCAACACGGTTGATCCTCTGAAGGTCATGGAGACCAACGGCGCGGACATCATCCGGCTGTGGGCGCTGTCGGTCGACTATACCGAGGACCACCGCATCGGTGACGAGATCCTCAAGGGCGTCGCTGACCAGTATCGCAAGCTCAGGAACACGTTCCGCTACCTGCTCGGGGCGCTGGCCGGGTTTGAAGAAGCCGAGCGGGTCGAGGTCGGGGCGATGCCCGAACTCGAACGCTATGTGCTGGCGCTGCTCGAACGGCTGGACGCGACGTTGCGCCAGGCAGTCGAGGATTATGACTTCAACGCCTACACCCGCGCGCTGATCGATTTCTGCAACAACGACCTTTCGGCCTTCTACTTCGATATCCGCAAGGACAGCCTCTACTGCGATGCCGCCGACGATCCGCGGCGGCGTGCGTGCCGGACCGTGCTCGACACGCTGTTCCACGCGCTGATCCGCTATGCCGCGCCGGTGCTCGTGTTCACGAGCGAAGAGGTGTGGGGCACGCGCTTCCCTGAAGGCGGCAGCGTGCATCTGCTGGATTGGCCGACAATGCCGCGACAAACGCCAGACGCAGGGTTCATGGAGATTTGGTCTGAGCGCAGATCGCTTCGCGGCTCGGTGTTGGAGGCGATCGAACCTCTCCGGCGAGAAAAAGTCATTGGGTCGAGCTTAGAAGCGGAAGTAGCGGTCCCTTGGGGTGATCGAGACAGCCAAGAGTTGATGGCTGAGCTTTATATCTCATCGAATGTGCGATTTGGCCCCGAGCTGGCCATCCGTCGCACCGACGACGCCAAGTGCGGGCGCTGCTGGCGGCACACGCCCGACGTGCCGCAGGAGGGCGGCTTGTGTCAGCGCTGCGCGACGGTATTGAGCGCAGCGTGAGCGTCCCCTCCCGCCTCTCCGCGCCCGCGCTGGGCTTCGGCCTTGCCACGCTGATCGCGCTGGTGGATCAGGTCGCCAAGTGGCTGGTGCTGTATCCGCTGTCGCTCGAGACGGTCGGACAGGTGCGGCTGATCTCCTTTTTCGACCTCACCTACGTCCGCAACTATGGCGTGAGCTTTGGCGCGCTGCAGGCGCAGAGTGAGACTGCGCGGTGGCTGCTGGTCGCGCTCACCGCGGCGATCGCTGCGGGCGTCGCGGTATGGCTCACCCGTGAGAAGCTGCGTGGCGAAGCGCTGGCGCTGGGCATGATCCTCGGCGGGGCGATCGGCAACATCATCGACCGGGTGCGGCTCGGCTACGTGATCGACTATGCCGACCTGCATTTTGGCGATTTCCGCCCATTTGCCATCTTCAACGTGGCCGATGCCGCGATCACCATCGGCGTGCTGCTTTTGATTGCGCGCTCGCTGCTGGTGCGCGACAAGGACGCCAAGACCGGCGCGGCCACCCCCCGCGCGACAGAGGAAGTGAGCTGATGACCCCCAAGTCCACCACCGCGCTGATCGCGCTGACCGGCTCTGCGCTGCTGCTGACCGCGTGCGGATCGACGGGGCTGTTCTCGCGCAACCGGCCTGACGAGTTTGCGGTAACGCGCGCTGCTCCGCTGGTGATCCCGCCGGACTACGGCCTCGCCCCACCGCAGCCCGGCGCGCCGCAGGCGACGCAGAACACCACCGCGCAGGAGACGCTGCGCGCGCTGTTCGGCGGCCCCGCTCCCCGCAGTCAGGTCGAAACCTCGATGCTCGGCGCGATCGGGCGTTCTGAGGACGGCATCCGCTCGAGCGTCGGCGATCCAGCCACTGCGGTGGTCGACAAGGGCACCGTGACCCGCGACATCCTGGCTGCACCGGTCGGCGCCGGGCAGAACGCGCGCGCCGTTGCCGGGGTGACGCCCGCGGCCTGACCGGGGAGGCCATGCCGCGCGCATGGCTGATCGGTTGCGCCCGTGCCTCAGCACAGGCGCGGCGGAGCGCATCGGGCGCCGTTGTCGCGGCGGGGGTGAGCCCCTATCTCTACTGCATGCGACGATCGTTCCTCCCGCTCATCGCCCTCGCCGCCGCAGCGATGTCGCTCGGCGGCTGCGCAGTGCTCGATCGACCTCCGGTCGGCAATCAGCTGGTTCCGGCGCCAGCGCGGTCCGTCGACCTCGATGCGTATCTCGGCCGCTGGTACGAACTGGCGCGCTATGAGACGAGCTTTCAGCGCGACTGCGAGGGGGTGACGGCGGACTATAGCCGTCGCGCCGACGGGCTCCTTCGCGTCATCAACAGCTGTCGCGCGGGGGGCGTCGATGGCCCCCTGCGGGTGGCGGAGGGGCGCGCGCGGGTGGTGGATGAGGCGACGCGCGCGCGCCTGCGAGTGAGCTTCTTCGGGCCGTTCTGGGGGGACTATTGGATCCTCGATCGTGCGCCCGATTACCGCTGGGCGATCGTTGGCGAGCCCTCCGGCCGGTATCTGTGGCTGCTCCATCGCGCCCCGCAGCCATCGGAAGACGACTACAGCGCCATGGTCGAGCGGGCGAGGGCGCTCGGTTATGATGTCAGCCGCTTGCGCCGAACGGTACAGGGACCGGGCGACGCCGCGCCACCCCCACCACGCCGCCGCCGTCGCTGAACAAAGGCTCGCTCCCACCCGCCAACTTGGTGACGTTGAGAGCGGGCGCGATTTCGCCTATTGGCGCCGCTCACTCACGCGCCGGGGCCATCGCGTCTCCCCCCGCTGCGCCTTTCGAACGGGAAGCATCGCCGCATGGCACGTCGCCGCCAGATCTACGAAGGCAAGGCCAAGATCCTCTATGAAGGGCCCGAGCCGGGCACGCTGATCCAGTATTTCAAGGACGATGCGACCGCCTTCAACGCGCAGAAACGCGGCACGATCAACGGCAAGGGCGTGCTCAACAACCGCATTTCCGAGCATATCTTCACGCTGCTCGGTCAGGTCGGCATCCCGACGCACTTCATCCGCCGCCTCAACATGCGCGAGCAGTTGATCAAGCAGGTCGAGATCGTCCCCATCGAGGTTGTCGTGCGCAACGTCGCGGCGGGCACCATCTGCAAGCGGCTGGGGTTGGAGGAAGGCTCCCCCCTGCCGCGCACGCTCATCGAATATTGCTACAAGGACGATGCGCTGGGCGACCCGCTGATCGCCGAGGAGCATATCCAGTGCTTCAACTGGGCGAGCGAGGAGGAGATGCGCGACATCGAAGATTTCGCGCTGCGGATCAACGACTTCCTGTGCGGGCTGTTCGCAGGGATCGGTATCCGGCTGGTCGACTTCAAGCTCGAGTTCGGTCGGCAGTGGGATGGCGACTGGAGCCGCATCCTGCTGGCGGACGAAATCAGCCCCGATGGCTGCCGCCTGTGGGACATGGCGACCAACGAAAAGCTCGACAAGGACCGTTTCCGCCGCGACCTCGGCGGTGAGGTGGAGGCCTATCAGGAGGTCGCGCGGCGGCTGGGCCTGCTGCCCGAGGGCGGCGAATCAGTGGTGCTCGACCTCGACGACCAGCGCAAGAAGCGCGGCCGCTAATCCCGCCGGATGGAAGCCGACTGCGCGGGCTTAGCGCTCGCCGTGCTCCTGGCCCGGTAGTTCGAGGTTGGCTGAGCCTTGTCTCCCCCAGCCGCGCGGGGCATAGGGCGCGCACCGCCGACAGGGGAGCTTTTGCGATGAAGGTCGAGGTGTTCGTCACCCTCAAGCCTGGGGTGCTCGACCCGCAGGGACGCGCGATCCAGCACGCGTTGGAGGGGCTCGGCTTCGCTGGCGTGCGCGACGTGCGCGCAGGCCGCTACCTTGAACTCGACGTCGCCGAGGGCACAAGCGAAGCGGACATTCGCCGCATGTGCGAAACGCTCCTCGCCAACACCGTGATCGAAAACTTTCGCATCGTCGGCGCGGAGTAGGCGGGCATGAACAGCGCGGTCATCGTCTTTCCGGGAAGCAACTGCGACCGCGACATGGCGCGCGCGCTGCACGACGTGACCGGGCGCACCCCGGCGATGGTCTGGCACGGCGACGCAGTCCTCCCCGACCGCATTGACTTCATCGCCTTGCCGGGCGGCTTTTCCTACGGCGACTACCTGCGCTCGGGCGCAATGGCGGCGCGCTCGCCGATCATGCGCGCGGTGGTCGAGGCGGCGGGGCGCGGGGTGCCGGTGCTCGGCGTATGCAACGGCTTTCAGGTGCTGACCGAAGCGGGGCTGCTGCCCGGCGCGCTGATGCGCAATGCCGGGCTCCACTTCGTCTGCCGCGATGTGGAGCTTGAGGTCGTCACCGCCGACAGCCGCTTCACGCGGGCGTACGCGGCGGGCCAGCGGATCACGGTCCCGGTCGCGCACCATGACGGCAATTATGTCGCAGACGAAGCGACGCTCGATCGGCTCGAGCAGCAGTGCCGCGTCGCCTTTCGCTACGTCGATGCGCGGGAGGTCAACGGCTCTGCCCGAGGCATCGCTGGCGTGCTCAACGAGGCCGGCAACGTGCTCGGCATGATGCCGCACCCCGAGCGCGCGATCGACGACGCGCACGGCAACCGCGATGGCCGCGCGCTGTTCGAAAGCGTGCTCGGCGAACTGGTCGGCTGAGCGCCGACCGAGCGCAAAATCCGGCGCCTGATGCGGCGGATCGAGGCGGGCGGCGTTAGATAGGCTTCGAGGACCGGCCCCCGCTGGCCCCCGCCTTCGGAGAGCCACCCATGCGCCTCAAACCCGTCAGCCAGCAGACTATCGTTATCACCGGCGCGAGCAGCGGCAACGGCCTCGCCGCCGCACGCGCCGCCGCGGCGGAGGGCGCCCGGCTGGTGCTCGCCTCGCGAAATGGGGAGGCGCTCGAAAAGATCGCAGCCGAGCTTGAAGCAAAGGGTGCCGAGGTGGCGATCTGCGTCGCCGACGTGGCTTCGGACGAGCAGGTGGAGGCGATTGCTGCGACGGCGGTGGAGCGCTTCGGCGGCTTCGACAGCTGGGTCAACAACGCCGCCGCAGCGGTGTTCGGAACGGTCAGCGCGATGTCGATGGACGAGCATCGACGCGTGTTCGACGTCAATTACTTTGGCCTCGTCAAAGGCTCGCTGGTTGCTGCTGAGCACTTCCGCGGAAAGGGCGGAGCAATCATCAACGTCGGCTCGGTGCTGTCGGACCGGGCGATGATCGACCAGGGCGCCTATTCCGCCTCCAAGCATGCGGTGAAGGCGTTCACCGACTCCCTCCGGATGGAGCTCGAACGCGACGGGGCGCCGGTGTCGGTGACGTTGATCAAGCCCTCGGCGATCCACACTCCCTATCCCGACCACGCCCGCAACTTGATGGATGAGCCTGCGCGGCTGCCGCCGTTGCTCTACGATCCGGCTTTGGTGGGTGAGGCGGTGGTGTTCGCAGCCGCAAATCCGAAGCGTGAACTATACGTCGGAGGCACCGGCTATCTCATCAGTCTGACCGGGCGAGTGGCGCCGCGGCTGACCGACATGACCATGGAGGCGATCGGCCGACCGCTTCAGACCACCGATGAAAGGCCGAGTCCGGCAACGTACGACAACCTCTTCGAACCGCGTGCCGATGGCGCGGAGCGGGGCAGCCAGGACGTTTACTACCGCAAGAGCAGCCTTTTCCTCGAAGCGCAGAAACGCCCTGCGCTTACCGCGGCCCTGACTGGCGCGCTCGCGCTGGGCGGCGGGCTGCTCGCGATGGCGACGCGAGGGGGCTCACGCAAACGCTGGAGGTGAGGGTCGAGCCACCTCGCTTCCACAACGCCGCCCGCTCCGCTAACCCACCTTCCGCGCGCGCCCGTAGCTCAGCTGGATAGAGCACGGACCTTCTAAGTCTGGGGCCGCAGGTTCGAACCCTGCCGGGCGCGCCATGTGACCCTTACGTCAACCGCTTGAGGCGGTTTCCAGAGCCACGCGATACTTCCGCTCCTTTTCCGCCATATAGTCGCGCGTCAGGGGGAGGGTGCTGACGTTGCGGGTGAGCTGGAGCTGGAAGTTCATCATGCCGCCGTGTTCGAACGCGGCTGTGGCTCCGGCGAGGTAGAAGGTCCACAGGCGGAAGAAACGCTCGTCGTAGACGACTTCGAGTTCCGCGCGCGCGGCGAGGCAGGCGTCGTACCAGGCGCGCAGGGTGCGGGCGTAGTGGAGGCGGAGAATCTCCACGTCGGTGGCGATCAGCCCGGCCGCCTCGACCGAGGGAAGCACCTCCGACAGTGCGGGAATGTAGCCGCCGGGGAAGATGTATTTGCGGGTAAAAGCGTCGGTAAGGCCCGGGCCGTCGCTGCGCCCAATGCTGTGGATCAACGCCACGCCGTCGCCGCGCAGCAGCCCTGCGACGCGGCGGAAATACTCGGGATAGTGCGGCGTGCCGACATGCTCGAACATACCGACGGAGACGATGCGGTCGAACTGCCCGGCGACGTCGCGGTAATCGATCAGCTCGAAGAGCACGCGGTCGGCGACACCCTCTCGCTCCGCCCAACGCGTCGCATAGTCGCGCTGCGGCTGGGAGAGGGTGATGCCGGTGACCTCCGCGCCGCTCAGCCGATGGAGCGCGATGGCGAGCCCGCCCCAACCGCAACCGATGTCGAGCAGGCGATGCTCGGGTCGCAGGTCGAGCTTGGCGGCGATGTGCGCGATTTTAGCGCGTTGCGCCGCGGCGAGATCGGGCGTGTCGTCGGTCCAGTAAGCGCAGCTATACTGTCGCCACGGGTCGAGGAAGCGGTCGTAGAGCCGGTCGTCGAGATCGTAGTGATGCGCGACGTTGGCGCGCGCCGCGGCGCGATGGTTGGCGTGCTGGCGCATGCGGGTCCAGCGCCGCCGGGCGCGGGTCGACAGATCCTCGAGCCGCACCTCCCGCTTCGGCCCCCCAGCACCGCCCTGCGCCAGCGTGGCAAGCTGCATCACGTCGCCGCGATCGAAGACGAGCCGCCCGTCGAGGAACGCCTCCGCCGCGCCCAATCGCGGATCGCGCACGATGTCGCGGGCGACGCGGGCGTCGCCCAAGCGAATGGCGACGTCCGGCCACGCGGGGTCACCATCGCCAAAGCGGTGAGTGGTGCCTTCAGCGTCGGTGAGCTCCAACCGCCCCCGCCGCACCAGCCGCGACAGGGCGGAGGTCAGCGCACGCGTTGCGAGGCCGGCCACGTCACACGCTCGCCGCGTATTTCTCGCGGTAGTCGCGGCGGATGCTCACCCGGTCGAGCTTGCCGGTGCCCAGCAGCGGTAATGCTTCATCGACGATCCAGATCTTTGCAGGGAGCTTGAACGCCGCCAGCCGACCTTCGAGGAACACGCGCAAAGCGTCCTCGCTCTGCGCCTCACCCGCTTTGAAGCGGACCACGGCGCCGACGATTTCCCCAAAGCGTTCGTCGGGGAGGCCGAAGACGGAGCATTCGGCGACCGCCTCGTCCTCGTAGATCGCGGCCTCGACTTCAGGGCAGCTGATGTTCTCGCCGCCGCGGATGATGATGTCCTTTTTGCGGTCGACGATGAACAGGTAGCCGTCGGGATCGAGGTAGCCGAGGTCGCCGGTCCGGAAGCGCGCGTCGTCGGTATAAGCGGCGCGCGTCGCCTCCTCATTGTTCCAATAATGGCTGAAGTTGGCGATCGAGCGGATCGACACCTCCCCCACCTCACCCTGCGGCAACACCCGGCCAGCGTCGTCGATGATGGCGAGGTCGACCAGCGGGCGCGAGGCGGGGCCAGTGCTGTCGGGCTTCGCGCGATAATTGTCGTTGAGGTTGCCGCACCCGACCGCGTTGGTTTCGGTAAGGCCATAGCCGAGCAGCGGCTGCCCGCCGCCCATCCCCTCGGCGAGCCGGTCGACATGATCGCGCGGACGCGGCGCGCCACCCGCCGCGAAGCTCTTGCATGATGAGAGGTCGTATTTGTCGCGGTTGGGGTGGATGAGCATTTCATAGCTCATCAGCGGCACGCCGACGAAGTAGGTGACCTTCTCCTTTTCGATCAGCCGCATCGCCTCCTCCGCGTCCCACTTCGCCATCATCACAAGCTTGCGGCCGATGGCGAAGCTCTGGAGGAACACCGGGACTTCCCCGGTGACGTGGAACAGCGGCACGTTGAGCAGCGTCGAGGCCTGCCCCTCCGGCGGCGTGCCGGCCATGGTCAGCACATGCGCGATGGTCGCGGTCTGAATGATGTAATTGAAGATGCCCTGCAGCACCTGCCGATGCGTCGACACCGCGCCCTTTGACTGGCCGGTGGAGCCGGAGGTGAACAGGATCGTCGCATAGTCGTCGGGCATCACCGTCGGCAGCGCCGCGCCCGCGCCGCCCTTGGCGAGCACCGGCGCCAGCGCCTGCGCGATCGGCTGGCGGACGTCGACCTCCACCACCGCGACGTCGCTGAGCCCCGCCTCCTCGATCCGCTGCGCGCGCTGCTGGTCGGCGATGATCAGGCGGCAGTCAACGTCGCGGATGGCGTCGGCGAGCTCGCCCGATTGCCACCAGCCGTTGAGCAGCGTCGCGACGCCCCCGGCCATGACGATGCCCATGTAGCTGATGATCCACGCGGGCGCATTGCGCATGGCGATGCCGACGCGGTCGCCCTTTTGGATGCCCCAGCCGCCGACCAGCGCACTCGCCAGCCGCTGCGCCTCGGCGAGCGCCTGCGTGAACGAGATCCGCTCCTCCCCATCGACGATGAAGGTCGCGTCGCCATGCTGCTGGCAGAAATAGGCGAAATAGAAGCCGAGGTTGGGTGGCGCGTTGGCGATGAACGGCATCGTCACCCCCCGGCTTTCCATTTCGCCGAGCTGGAACATTTTTCCCTCGCCGACGACGGCGTCGAGACCCTGATCGATGAGCGCGTCGAGCTGGCTCGGCATATCGGCGAATCTCTCCCTTTGTGTCCTTATGCGGCGAAGCTATGGGTCCGGAACGCGTGAGGGAAGAGTAAGAACATGATCGACGCCATCTCGTTGCTGGCAAGCGCCGTCCCGTTGCCCGACGCCGCCGGCTATACGCGGTGGGAGAGCCTAGGCCTGACGCCGGGCATCGACCTCGGCTTTTTCACGCTGCGCTGGTACAGCCTCGCTTACCTCGTCGGCATCTTTGGCGGCTATCTGATGCTGCGCCGGACGCTGCGCGAACCCGGCGCGCCGATGAGCCTGACCCACCTCGACGACCTGCTGCTGTGGGGGATGATGGGGGTCATCCTTGGCGGGCGACTGGGGTACGTGCTGTTCTACCAGCCGGGCTATTACCTCGCCAATCCCGGACATGTCCTGCGGCTGTGGGATGGCGGGATGAGCTTTCACGGCGGCTTCCTCGGCGTCATCGGCGCCGTTTGGTGGGCGAGCCGCAAACACGGCCTCAACTTCCTGCGGGCAATGGACTGGGTGGCGGTGATCGTGCCTTTCGGCATGCTGCTGGGTCGCCTCGCCAACTTCGTGAACGGCGAGCTCTGGGGCCGGGTGACGAGCGTGCCGTGGGCACTGATCTTTCCCGCCGACCCCACGCAGCTGCCGCGCCACCCCAGCCAGCTCTACCAGGCGGGGCTGGAGGGTTTGGCGCTGCTGATCATCATGGCGCTGCTCTTCTGGCGGACCAAGGCGCGCTATTACCCGGGGCTGATGTGCGGCGTTTTTGCGCTGTGGATGGGGCTCGCGCGCTTCTTCGTGGAATTTTTCCGCGAACCCGACGCGCAGCTGACAGGGCTTGTCGCGCGCACCGGGCTGTCGATGGGGCAGTGGCTGACGATTCCGCTGATCCTCATCGGGCTCTACCTCGTCACGACCGCGCGGCGGCGGCGGCAGCGGGTGGAGCCGTTCGCCGGCGGGGCGAGCATTGCCTGAACCCAGCGCGCTGGCGCGGCGACTGGAACGGATGCTGGCCGACGGGGCGACCATCCCGCTCAGCCTCTACATGGCGTGGTGCAACGCGCATTATTACGCGACGCGCGACCCTCTCGGCGCGGACGGCGACTTCACCACCGCGCCCGAGATCAGCCAGATGTTCGGTGAGCTGATCGGGCTGTGGTGCGCGGACCTCTGGCAACGGGCGGGACGTCCGCAGGCGCATTGGGTCGAGCTGGGTCCGGGGCGCGGCAGCCTTGCCGCGGACGCGCGGCGGGTGATGACGCGGTTCGGCTTCGAGCCTGCGGTCCACCTCGTCGAAACGAGCCCGACACTGCGCGATGCCCAGGCGGCGGCGGTGCCGGGCGCGGTGCATCACGACGACATTGCGACGCTGCCCGAGGATGCGGCGCTGATCATCGTCGCCAACGAATTTTTCGACGCGCTGCCGATCCGCCAGCTCCAACGCACCTCGCACGGCTGGCGCGAGCGGGTGATTGGCATGGAGGGCGGGGCGATCCGCCCATCGCTCGGCCCCACCCCGATGGACGCGGCGGTGCCCGATTTCGCCCGCGCCGCGAAGGAGGGGAGCGTGCTCGAAACGTCCCCCGCCAGTGTCGCGATCGCCTGCGCGCTGGCGCAGCGGGTGGTGGCGCAGGGCGGGGCGCTGCTGGCGATCGACTATGGCCATGACGCGAGCGCGCTCGGCGAGACACTGCAGGCGGTGCGCGACCACCGCTACGCCGATCCGTTCGAAGCGCCGGGCGAGCAGGACCTAACCGCGCACGTCGATTTCGACGCGCTGACCGATTCTTGGCGCCGGGCGGGCGCGCATGTCGCAGGCCCCGTCGGGCAGGGCGCGTTCCTCTCGGCGCTCGGCATCGACGCGCGAGCGACCGCGCTCGCGACCTCCCGCCCGGATCAGGCGGAGGCGGTGGAGGCGGCGCGGGTGCGGCTCACTGCCTCGAGCGCGGAGGGCGGTATGGGCGAGCTGTTTCGGGTCGCTGCGGCCATCGCGCCGCAGTGGCCGCAGCCGGAGGGGTTCAGATGATCGTCGATGGCGTGCGCCTTCGTCTCGCAAGCGCTCAGGATGCGGCAGTCGTTGCGGCGGTGGCGCAGGAGAGCTTCGTCGCGACCTTTGGCGCCGACACCTATCCACCCGCCGACCTCGCCGCCTTTTTCGCCGACGCGATGGGCCCCGAACGCTACGCGCGCGCCGCGGACGATGCGCAGCAATGGCTGGAACTCGCGGAGGACCATGGCACTGTAGCGGGCTATGCGCTCGCCGGTCCTTCAAAGCAGGATGTGCCCGCCGAGGAACGGGCGTGGGAGCTGCATCAGCTCTACCTCGCGTCGACGCTGCACGGGCGCGGCATTGCGGACGCAATGCTGACGCGGGTGGTGGGGGAGGCGCGCGCGCGCGGCGCGGCGGCGCTCTACCTCTCGGTGTGGCACGGCAACCATCGAGCACAACGCTTCTACGCGCGGCATGGCTTTGTGGAGGTGGGGAAGCTCATTTACATGGTCGGCAGCGTCGAGGATGACGATCGCCTGTGGAGGCTCGCATTGTGACCGGCGAAGGTCCTTGGCGTGCGGCCTTGCTCGCCGACGTGGCGCACGGCTTCTTCGGCGTCGCACATGGTAGCGAGGGCACCGACGAGGCGAGCACGCGCGCGGGCGCGGCACGCTGCGCCGAGATGGTCGCGCCGGGTGCGAGGCTCGCGTGGGTGCGGCAGGTGCACGGGCGCGACGTCGCGATCGTCGATGCCGGTTGGGACGGCGCGGCGCTCCCTCCGGAGGCGGACGCGATGGTCTCCGCAACTCCGGGCACCGCGCTCGCCATCCGCACGGCGGACTGCACGCCAGTGCTCCTCTCCGATGCGGCGGCGGGAGTGATCGGGGCGGCGCACGCGGGCTGGCGTGGCGCGCTTGCCGGGGTCACCGATGCGACGATCGAGGCGATGTGCGCGCTGGGCGCGCGGCGCGACCATATCGTCGCCGCAATCGGCCCGACCATCGCCCGCGCCGCCTACGAAGTCGATGCGCCGCTGTTCGAGGCATTCGTGCGCGACCATCCGCCAAGCGAGGCCTTTTTCACCGACAGTCGGACGCCCGGGCGCTGGTATTTCGACCTTCCCGCGTGGGTGGCGATGCGCCTCGCGCTGGCGGGCGTTCGCCGCGTGGAGGATTTGGGGCTCGACACCTTCGCCGATCCCCGGCTGCACAGCCACCGCCGCGATGGCGCGCGGGCGGGGAGGAATTGGAGCGTGGTGGCGATCTGACGAGCTTGGCTTACCATCCCGCGGATGGTCGCGGCCAGTTCTAAAGGGTGATCGGCAGCCCCAAACTTGACCCCGCGCGCCCTGCGCCGCAGGGCTGAGCGATGACCGACACCCCGACCCGCAAACCCAAGCCCTCCACCCGCACCATCGGCAATCGCGCGCTTTCGCCCGCGACGCTGATGATGGGCCACGGATTCGATCCGATGTTGAGCGAAGGCGCGCTGAAGCCGCCGATCTTCCTCACTTCCACCTTTGCCTTCCCCAACGCCGCGGCGGGCAAGCATTTCTTTGAAGGGATCACGGGGAAACGCGCCAACGAGGGCGACGACGGGCTCGTCTACTCGCGGTTCAACGGCCCCAACCAGCAAATCCTCGAGGAACGCCTCGCCGTGTGGGACGAGGCCGAGGAGGCGCTCGTCTTCTCGAGCGGCATGTCCGCCATCGGCACCATGCTGCTGGCGCACGTCGGGCAGAATGACGTGATCGTGCATTCGGGACCGCTCTACGCCGCGACCGAAACCTTTATCGCCAAGGTGATGAGCCGCTGGGGCGTCAGCTTTCTCGACTACCCTGCCGAAGCGACGCGTGCCGAACTCGACGCGGTGCTGGCGCAGGCCAAGGCGCAGGCGGCGGAGCGCGGCGGGCGGGTGGCGATGGTCTATCTCGAAAGCCCCGCCAACCCCACCAACGCGCTGTGCGATGTGGAGGCGACCCGCGCCGCGGTCGATGCTGCCTTCGACGCGGAGAGCCGCCCGCCGATCGCCATCGACAATACGCTGCTCGGTCCGCTGTGGGCGCGCCCGATCCGCCAGGGCGCCGACATGGTCGTCTACAGCCTCACCAAATATGCGGGCGGGCACAGCGACCTGGTCGCGGGTGGGGTGTTGGGGGCGAAGCGCTGGCTGGCGCCGCTGCGCGCGCTGAGGAACACGCTGGGCACGATCTGCGACCCGAACACCGCGTGGATGCTGATGCGCAGCCTCGAAACGCTGGAACTGCGCATGAGCCGCGCGGGCGACAATGCGGCGGCGGTCTGCGCGATGCTGGCGGAGCATCCCAAGGTCGATGGGCTGGGCTATCTCGGCCTGCTCCCGGAAGGTCCGCAAAAGGACGTGTTCGACCGCCACTGCACCGGCGCGGGCAGCACCTTTTCGCTGTTCGTGAAGGGCGGCGAGGCGGAGGCGTTCCGCTTCCTCGACGCGCTCAAGATCGCCAAGCTGGCGGTGAGCCTTGGCGGGACCGAAACGCTCGCGTCGGCACCCGCCGCGATGACCCACCTGTCGGTCGCCGACGATCGCAAGGCGCGGCTCGGCATCACCCCCAACCTCGTCCGGCTGTCGATCGGCATCGAGGATCCGGACGACCTCATCGCCGACTTCCGCCAGGCGCTCGACGCGGTTTGAGCGGGGGGTAGGTGCGCGGTGAGGTGAGCTGACCCACGCACCGCCGCCGCCGAACCGAGCCGCGGTCGGGGACCAGCCGAAAACCGCTTGCTCCCTGCCGCGTGGATGCGCACAAGCGCGCGAATGGGTCTCGCTGCCGAATATGCGTTTGAAGGGGACGGCAGCGACGGCGTGTTGCGGCTTTCCGGCCGCTACACCCTGGCGCGGATCGGAACCATGTACGATGCGCTGATGGGCGACCTCGCCCGGCGCGGCGGGGTGGCGCGCGTCGACCTCAGCGACATCGAGCGTATTGACACTGTCGGCGCATGGCTGGTCGAACGGATCGTCAAGGACACCGGCGCCGACATTTTCGGCGCCAGCGCGGACGCGGAGCGGCTGATCGAAACGGTCCGCGTCGCCGACCAGCCGGTTCGCCTGCGTCCCGAGCGCGAAGGCCGCTTCCGCCAGTTCGTCGAAAGCGTCGGCGCGGCGGTCTCCCTTATCTCGCGCGAGTTCCTGCAGCTCGTCGCCTTCCTGGGCGGCGTCCTCATCGGCTTGGGCCGCGTCCTCGCTCGGCCCCGCCGACGCATCCGCTGGTCGGCGCTGACCTCGGCGATGGAGTCGGTCGGCGTCACCGCGCTCGCCATCGTCGGGCTGATGCTGTTCCTCATCGGCATCGTCATCGCGCAGCAGGGCGCGGTCCAGCTCGAACTGTTCGGGCTGGAGATTTTCACCGTCAACCTCGTAGGCCGCTCTTCGGTGCGCGAGCTGGGCGTGCTGATGACCGCGATCATGGTCGCAGGGCGCTCCGGAAGCGCCTTCGCCGCTCAGATCGGCACGATGAAGCTCACCGAAGAGGTCGACGCGATGCGCACCATCGGCGTCGACCCGACCGAGGCGCTGTCGGTGCCGCGCGTTCTGGCGACGATCATAATGATGCCGTTGCTCGGCTTCTACGCCGCGATGTGGGCGATCATCGGCGGCGCAGTGTTCTGCTGGATCGGTCTCTCGATCCCGCCGCTCACCTACTTCCAGTTGCTGCGCGACATCATTCCGATGACCGACTTCTGGGCGATGCTGATCAAGGCGCCGGTGTTTGGGCTGATCATTGCGGTGACCGGCTGCTATCACGGCTTTCAGGTGAAGGCGAACGCGGAGGAGGTGGGCAAGCGCACCACCGCGGCGGTGGTCCAGGGCATTTTCCTGGTGATCGTGCTCGACGCCTTTTTCGCGGTGTTCTTCTCCTCGATCGGTTGGAACTGATGGACCTGTTTCTCGCCGACGAGCCTGAGGAAGAGGTCCCGACCCTCGACGAGGCGATGGAGGGTAACCTCGCCATCCGGGTGCGCGGGCTGACCAACTGCTTCGGCGACAACTACATCCACAGGGACCTCGACCTCGACGTCAAGGTTGGGGAGATCATGGGCGTTGTGGGCGGGTCGGGCACCGGCAAGTCGGTCCTGATGCGCTCGATCATCGGACTCCAGCAGCCGCTTGCGGGCGACATCCAGATCTTCGGCCAGCACGCCAACGGCGATGGCGACCCCGAAACCATGCGGGAGGTGCGCCGCCGCTGGGGCGTGCTGTTTCAGGGCGGCGCGCTGTTCTCGACGCTCACCGTGGCGGAGAATGTGCAAGTCCCGATCCGCGAATATTATCCCCGTTACGACCAGCGCTTTCTCGACGAAATCGCCGCTTACAAGGTCGTGCTGGCGGGGCTGCCGGCGGATGCTGGGCCGAAATATCCCGCTGAACTGTCGGGCGGGATGATCAAGCGCGCGGCGCTGGCGCGGGCGTTGGCGCTAGACCCCGCGCTGCTCTTCCTGGACGAACCGACCGCGGGTCTCGACCCCATCTCAGCGGCAGCGTTCGACGATCTGATCCGCGAGCTGGCGGATACGTTAGGGCTGACCGTGCTGTTGATCACCCACGACCTCGATACGCTGCACAGCGTCTGCGACCGGGTGGCGGTGCTCGCCGACCAGAAGGTCACCGCGGTGGGCACAATCGACGAGCTCGTCGCTACCGACCATCCGTGGATCCGCGAATATTTCAGCGGCCCGCGCGGACGCATGGCGGCCGACGCGAACACCGGGGCGGCGCGCGCGGAGGTGCCGCCCAGCCGATCTGCGCCTGATAGCGCCGGGGACGCTGCCATTCCCGACAGAGCTCCGCTACCATCCGCCGGTAACAACACCCCGGCCGACGACCCTGCGCGTCACGAGGACAGAAGCTGATGGAAACCCGTTCGAACAACCTCCTCGTCGGCGCGGTGGCGCTGCTGCTGCTGTTAGCGATCGGCGGCTTTGCGATTTGGCTCGCCAACGCGGGCAGCCGCAACCGCGTCGAATACGATATCTTCTTCAGCCAGGAGGTCTCCGGCCTCAACAAAGGTTCGCCGGTCAAGATCAAGGGCGTGCCGGCGGGGCAGGTCAAGGACATCAAGCTGTGGCTTCCCGACCCCCGCTTCGTGCGCGTGCGGATCGAGGTCGATCCTGACACGCCGGTACTGCAAGGTACCACCGCGGCGATCAGCGGGGTGGGCTTCACCGGGGTGAGTGAGGTTGCGCTCGACGGCGCGCGACCGGGTGCCGCGCCGATTACCGCGATCGGACGCGCCGGACGGCCGGAGATCCCGACGCGCCTTGCGGGCCTCGGCGAAATCCTCAACACCGCGCCGCAGCTGTTGCAGCGCATCTCCGATCTCACGGAACGGGTCGCTCAGCTCGCCGATGATCGCAATCGGGAGAGTCTCGCGGGTATCCTGACCAACGTCGATCGCATCACCGGCAACGTCGCCGACACCACGCCGCAGCTCGATGCGACGCTGCGCGATGCGCGCGCGGCGACGCGGCAAGCGGGCGAGGCGGCGGCGGCGGTCGCGCGGCTGGCGGATACCACCGGACGGCTGGTCGATCGCGACGGGCAGGCAATCACGCGCGACCTCCGACGCACCATCGCCTCGACCCAACAGTCGGTGGCGACGCTGCAAAGCGCGATCGAGGAAGCGCGGCCGGGGCTGCAATCGTTCAGCAATCGCACCATTCCGGAGGCGAACGCGCTGATCCGCGACCTGCGCCAGACCAGCCAGTCGCTCGGCGCGGTCGCCGAACGGCTCGACACACAGGGGGCGGGGGGCGTGCTCGGCACGCGGTTGCCCGATTATGAGGGGAAGAAGTGATGCGCGCTGACTTCGGCAAGGCGCGGTTTGGCGCACGTGTGCTTGCGCTTGCCGCTGCGACGAGTGCGCTCGCTGGCTGCATCAGTCTCACCCCCAAGCCGCCCGCGAGCCTCTTGTCGCTCAACGCCGCTGGAGTGGGGGTGCAGCCGGGCAGTGAACGACGCGGTGCGGTCAATGCGGCGCTCACGATCCTTGTGCCCACCGTGCCTCAAAAACTGCGCACGCAGCGCGTGCCGGTGACGACGGCAGGCACGCAGATCGCCTACGTAAAGGACGCGCAGTGGGTGGAGGCCCCCGCACGGTTGTTCCAGCGACTGCTGTCGGAAACCGTCGCCGCTCGGGGCAGCCGTCTGGTGCTCGACGAAAGCCAGTATGTCGCCGGTCCGGGCGAGCTGCTCGCGGGCCAATTGATGGAGTTCGGGGTCGACGCGGATCGCATGGAGGCGGTCGTCACCTATCAGGCGCAGCGTCTGTCCGATGCGGGCGCGCAGGTGGTCCAGCGCCGGTTCGAAGCGCGCGTTCCCATCACCGCGGTGGAGCCGGTCGGCGTTGGGCAGGCGCTCAACGACGCAGCCAATCGCGTCGCGGCCGACGTCGCGGGCTGGGTGGGTTAGAGACCCCTACGCCTCAGCCCAGGGGCGCGTTGTTTTTGCGAGCAAATCGACCCGGTAAGCTTGGCCTTGTAAGCCGCGTCGTTTAGGCCAGGCCCATGCAGGCCCACGCTGACACTACCGCCCCGCGCAGCGTCGTTGCGCGTATCTTGAGCAGCGAAGCGGCGGGCGGAATTCTGCTGATGTTCGCGGCAGCGTTGGCGATGATCCTCGCCAACAGTCCGGTCGGCCCCGCATTACACCACGCTTTCGAAGCGCCGATCCTTCCGCCGCTCAGCGAAAAGCTTGGGCCGACGACGTTGCACCTGCTCGTCAACGATGGGCTGATGGCGATATTTTTCTGGTTCGTCGGGCTGGAGATCAAACGCGAGTGGGTCGACGGGCGGCTGTCGAGCTGGTCGCAGCGCCGCTTACCGATCGTCGCAGCGATCGCTGGAATGGTCGCTCCTGCAGCGATCTATCTTGTAGTTGTAGGCAACGCACCAGACTTAGCGCATGGCTGGGCGATCCCCGCCGCGACCGACATCGCCTTTGCCATCGGCGTCCTTTCGCTGCTGGGGCCGCGGGCGCCGGTATCGCTCAAACTGTTCCTCGTGACCGTCGCCATCGTCGACGACATGGGCGCGGTGGCGATCATCGCGCTGTTCTACACCGCGTCGATCAAGCTGTGGGCGGTCGCCGCTGCCGCCTCGATCCTGGCGGCGATGTTCGCGGCGAACCGCATGGGTGTGCGGCACCTCGCCTTTTACGCGGTCGGGTTCGTGGTCCTCTGGTGGGTGGTCCTGCAATCGGGCGTTCACGCGACAATCGCTGGCGTCCTCGCTGCCTTTGCCGTGCCGCTGGTGCGCACCCCGGTCGGCCCCGACAGCCCCGAAAGCCCGCTGCATAAGCTGGAGCATTCGCTCGCGCCGTGGGTGGCATTTGCGATCGTGCCGCTGTTCGGTCTCGTCAACGCGGGGGTGCGCGTCATCGACCTCCCCACCGAGGCGCTGCTTGCGCCTGTGCCCGTCGGAGTGGCGCTGGGGCTGTTCCTCGGCAAGCAGCTCGGCATCCTCGGCGCGGTGTGGCTGGCGGTGAAGAGCGGCTTTGCGCGGCGGCCGCGCGGCACCACCTGGCTACAGGTCTGGGGCGTCGGACTGATGTGCGGGATCGGCTTCACCATGAGCCTGTTCATCGGCGGCCTCGCGTTCCGCGACCCGCTGCTGGTGGAGGAGGCCAAGATCGGCACGCTCGCCGGATCGTTGCTGTCAGCGCTCCTGGGCTATGCCGTGCTGAGGATCGCGCCGCTGCACCCGCGCCATGCGGAGTATCAAGCCGATGACATGGGTGACATCGACCGCGAAGGCGACATCGAGGCCGAGGGCGAACCGGCGCTGCGTTAACCACGCCGCGCGCTCGATCGGAGGGGTCAAGGCGAAGCCGCCGGTCAATCCTGCGGGGTGAAGACCGACCAGTTCATCGCCTCCGACAGGCGCTCCAAGGCCATGCTGGCGAGCTTTGAATTGCCGCGTTCGTTGAGGCCGGGTGACCAGGCGGCGATGCTTGCGACGCCGGGCACGATGGCGAGGATGCCGCCGCCGACGCCGGACTTGCCTGGGATGCCGACGCGGAACGCGAACTCCCCCGACCCGTCGTAATGCCCGCAGGTGAGCATCAGCGCAGCGACGCGGCGCGCCTGTTGCGGCGACAGGAAAGTCTCGCCGGTGCCGGGCTGCACGCCGCCGTGCATCAGAAACCGACCCGCCTCCGCCAATTGCCGCGCACTCATCGCGATCGAGCAGGCGTTGAAATAGAGGCGAAGCGCAGGGCCAACGGTGTCGACGGTGCCGTAGCTCTTCATGAAGTGAGCGAGCGCGGAGTTGCGATGGCCCGTCGAAGCTTCGCTTTCCGCCACCTCCGTGTCGACCGCGACGCGCTCGTCACCGTCGCGGTCGTCCCCCGCGAGGCGGCGGATATAGTCGACCAGCACCGCGGTCTGCACGCTCGCCTCGCTATCCGCCACCAGCGCATCGGCGACCGCGATCGCTCCCGCGTTGATGAACGGGTTGCGCGGGATGCCATGCTCGCTTTCCAGCTGGACGATCGAATTGAACGCCGATCCCGAAGGTTCGCGCCCGACACGCTCCCACAAGCGCGGCCCGACGCGGGCAAGCGCCAGGCTGAGCAGGAACACCTTGCTGATCGACTGGATCGAAAAGCGCGTGTCGCAGCTTCCGGCGGCGTGGCGCTGCCCATCGGCGGTGACCACGGCGATGGCGAACTGGTTCGGATCGACCCGCCCGAGCGCCGGGATGTAATCCGCGACTCGCCCGCGATCGCTACTCGCGGCCATCTCCGCAGCGATGGCGTCGAGCGTCGCCTGCAACGTCATAGCGCCCGCTCCCGCAACCACTGCGCCAGCTCGTCCTCGCCGATCTCTCCCGCGGCGAGGGCGAGTACGGCGGCTATGGCGTCGGCTGGAGCGAAGCTTAGCTCGACCCCGTTCAAGGCGAGGAACAGGCGGGTTGCGACCCATGCGCTCCGCTTGTTGCCGTCGATGAACGGATGATTGCGCGCGATGCCAAAACCCAGCGTCGCCGCGAGCGCGATTATGTCGTCCTCACCGTAAGACCAGCGGTTGATCGGGCGAGCGAGCGCCGATTCGAGCGCTCCCATGTTGCACACCCCAACTCCGCCGCCGTGTTCCGCCAACTGCCGATCATGGATTGCAAGCAGAAGGTCGACCGCGAGCCACTCCGGCTCACGTCGCACGGGCGCGTTCGTCATTGCGCGAGGACGCGGAGTATGTCTCGATCCTCACGCATGATGGCCTCGGCCAGCGCCATCTTGCGCTCGAAATCCGGGTCCGCGGCGGTAAGCCGCAGCCCGTCAGGCGACTCGCTCGCGTAAACAGTGTCGCCTAGCGCGACACGCAGTTTTGCCAGCAGCTCCTTCGGCAGAATGATCGCCGCGGAATTTCCGACCTTCGTGATCTTGAGCGCCATGTTCATACGGATGTTATAACGCGCCGCCTCGCAGGTTCAAGACGGCACTTGTGGCTCGAACGCCGCGAGGAGTTGCGGCATATAGGTCCGCAGCGTTGGATAACGCGAGCGTTCGCCTTCATAGCTGCGCAGCGCAGCGATGAGCGTCGGGAGGTGCCGAAAGCCGCGGGCGACTTCCTCAAATACCAGCGCATCGCCCGCTGTCTCGCCCTGTGCTTGTGCCACGAGCCGCGCGGTGATCGCGCGAATGATGCTCTCGTTCACGACGGTCGGCCAATTGCCGTAGGCCTGTCGGCGCATCGCTTCGCGCATGTCGGTAAACTGATGGGCGCTGCGAGCGACCGCCTGCGGGTGCTCCGCCGTCCAGCGGTTGATCAACGTGTGCGCGAACTCGTGTGAGATGAGCCCCTCCAGTCGCTGCGCGTCACCGAAGTCAGGCACGGTCGTGTTGTACTGAGGGCCGATGAACGCCCAGGCCTGCGTATGGGCGTCGCTCCCCCGCGTTGCGGCGAACCCGCCGTCGTGGAGCAGCGGGCCGAGCACGACATGGGTCTCTCCGAGCGGCGCGCCGAGGTAGCACTCCAGGCGAGAGAGCGCGGTCGTCACTTGGGGGCGCACGGCATTGACCGCGCGCGCATGCGTCGGGCTTTGCTGTGCCATCCACGCATCGAAGCGTGTCACCGCCGCGAAATCGCGCAGCGTGACGAACCATTCGCGCAACGCTTGCTCGCCGCCCGCTGACTGCGCCGGATCCGCGGCAATCGGCGCGATTGCGAGCGTGTGCGGATCGAGGCTGAGCATGGCCTCCGGCACGCGATTATAAGCGAAACCGCGCGCCGAGAGGCGACGGTATGTCGTAACCGCCGGATGATCGCGGAACGGGGCGAACCGCGCCTCCGCCGCTTGCTTGAGGGGGTGCGGGTAGCGGGTGATGCGCGCGTCGCCGGCAAGCATCTGCACGACGCTCATCAACTCGATCCGACGATCGACGCGAACGTCGACCGCGGAAGTGATGGCGGTGGGAGGGGAGGGCCGGGTGGCCCCCGCGGGGCTAGCCAAGCCGACCGCAACGGCCAGCCACAAGCGGCTGACACGTCTCAGTCGCGCAGCCGCCCCCCGTCCCAAGATCAGCTCGCCGTCTCGCCCGTTTCCGCTGCGTCGTCGCCCTGGTCACCGTCGAGAGCGAGTTCGCTGCCGTCGCGCGCCGCCTCACCCCGGCCCTTGCGCTCCGACCTGCTCGGGCGGGGTGGGGCGGGGGTGATTTCGAAGGCAAGCGCACCATCCTTCAGCGTCACCTTGACGTCGCCGCCGTTGGTGAGCTTGCCGAACAACAGCTCCTCGGCGAGCGGCTGCTTGATCTTTTCTTGGATCAACCGCGCCATCGGACGCGCGCCGTAGAGCTTGTCATAGCCCTTTTCGATCAACCACCCGCGCGAGGCATCGTCCAGGCTGACGTGCACGTTGCGGTCGGCAAGCTGCGCTTCGAGCTGAACGACGAACTTGTCGACGACGCGCGAGACGACCTCCGGCGGCAGGTAGCCGAACGGGACGATCGCATCGAGGCGGTTGCGGAATTCGGGCGTGAACATGCGCTTCACGGCTTCTTCCTGCACATCCTCGCGCGAGGATGCGCCGAACCCGATCCCTTCGCGGGCCATGTCGGAGGCGCCCGCGTTCGTGGTCATGATCAGCACGACGTTGCGGAAGTCGACGGTCTTGCCGTGATGGTCGGTCAAGCGCCCGTTATCCATCACCTGCAGCAGGATGTTGAACAGGTCCGGATGCGCCTTTTCGATCTCGTCGAGCAGCAGCACGCTGTGCGGGTTCTGGTCGACTGCATCGGTCAGCAGCCCGCCCTGATCGTAGCCGACATAGCCCGGCGGCGCGCCGATCAGGCGGCTGACCGAATGGCGCTCCATATATTCGCTCATGTCGAAACGCTGCATGGGGATGCCCATGATCGACGCGAGCTGCTTGGCGACCTCGGTCTTGCCGACGCCGGTTGGGCCGGTGAAGAGGTAGTTTCCGATCGGCTTGTCGGGATCGCGCAGGCCGGCGCGGCTGAGCTTCATCGCCGATGACAGCACCTCAATCGCGCGATCCTGCCCGAACACGACGCGCTTGAGGTCGTTCTCCAGCGTCGACAGCAGCTTCTTGTCGTCGCTCGACACCGATTTGGGCGGGATGCGCGCCATGGTGGCGATGACCGCCTCGATCTCCCGCGCGGTGATGGTTTTGCGCCGCTTGTTGGGCGGCACGAGCATCTGCATGGCGCCCACTTCGTCGATCACGTCGATCGCCTTATCGGGAAGCTTGCGGTCGTTGATGTAGCGGGCGGACAGGTCCACCGCCGCGCGGATCGCGTCGGACGTGTATTTGACCCCGTGATGGCTCTCGAACGCCGAGCGCAGCCCGGTGAGGATCTTGACGCTGTCCTCGATGGTCGGTTCGATCACGTCGATCTTCTGAAACCGCCGCAGCAGTGCGCGGTCCTTTTCGAAGTGGTTGCGGAACTCCTTGTAGGTGGTGGAGCCGATACAGCGGATCTGCCCGCCCGACAGCGCGGGCTTGAGAAGGTTCGACGCATCCATCGCCCCGCCGCTGGTCGCGCCCGCGCCGATCACCGTGTGAATCTCGTCGATGAACAGGATCGCGTGCGGCAGCGCCTCGAGCTCCGCAACGACCTGCTTCAGCCGCTCCTCGAAATCGCCACGATAGCGCGTGCCGGCGAGCAGCGAGCCCATGTCGAGCGAATAGATCACCGCCTCTTTCAGCACCTCGGGCACGTCGCCCTCGACGATCTTGCGCGCGAGGCCCTCGGCAATGGCGGTCTTGCCGACGCCAGGGTCCCCAACGAACAGCGGGTTGTTCTTGGAACGGCGGCAGAGGATCTGGATCGTGCGGTCGACCTCCGCGGAACGGCCGATCAGCGGATCCACGCGACCGTCGTTCGCCTTTTCGTTGAGGTTGACGGTATATTGGTCGAGCGCGCTTTCCTTCTTGGCGCCGCGCTCCTTCTTGGTCTCGTCGCTGCGAGGCTCCTCGCGGCTTTGCTCTGCCGACGCCCGCGCCGCGCCGCCAGCGCTGCCGTGCGCGAGCACGCGCTTCGCATCGAGGCTCGACATGTCCTGCTCCTGCAGGAAATAGACCGCGTAGCTCTCCTTTTCGTGGAACAGCGCGACCAGCACGTTGGCGCCGGTGACCTCGTCCTTGCCGGACGACTGGACGAAGAAGATCGCGCGCTGCACCACGCGCTGGAACCCCGCGGTAGGCGACGGTTCGGTGACCGCGTTGAGCTTGAGGCTGTCGAGGTCGTTGTCGAGATAGTGCGCCACCGTCTCGCGCAGCTCGGCGAGGTTGACGCCGCATTCGGTCATCACCGGCTGGGCATGTTCGTCGTCGATCAGCGCGAGCAGCAGATGCTCGAGCGTCGCATGCTCATGGCGACGGTCGGCGGCATAGCGCAGCGCCTGGTGGATGGTCTTTTCGAGCGATTCCGCAAACGACGGCATATTCAGCCACTCCTGCCGGAGGGCCAAGCCGGATCGTGTCGCCCCAGGGGCCGTGCGCCTTGGCTTCTCGTCCGGGCCGTCGGTCGCGCGGAAAGGTCTTTCCTACAGCGTCAATGTCGGATTGCGCCGCCAACTTGGCAAGGGGGGAGTTGGCGGTCCGCTAGTGGCGCTCAGCGGCGGAACAGCGCCTCCGCATCGGCGCGCGTATCGCTGGCCGTGCCGAGCCGCGCCCGGGTGCGCGCGATTTCCGCCTCGAGCGCGGCGATGCGCGCCTCGCACTCATGGGCGGACAGGCGGTCGAGATCCTCGCGCGCCAGTTCCGCCAGCGGTCCCGCGCGACGGGGGAGGTCGTCTTCGTCGAACATCGGCGGGATGGTGCGTGGAAGTGGCGCAAGCGTCAACCGCGTCCCTCCTGCAGTTGACCTCCCCCACGCGCCCCTCCATGCCGCCGACAACAGGGCAGGGGGCAGGGGCGATGCAGATACCCGAGACGATGCGCGGGGTGGAGATTTCGGCGCCGGGGGGGCCGGACGTGCTCCGCCTGACCCAGCTCCCCGTCCCGCAGCCGGGCGAGGGCGAGCTCCTGATCCGCGTCGCCGCCGCCGGTGTGAACCGCCCCGACGTGTTGCAGCGCCGCGGCGTCTATCCGCCGCCTCCCGGCGCCTCGCCGCTGCCGGGGCTGGAGGTTGCAGGCGAAGTGGTTGCGGTTGGCGGCGCCGGGGCGCCCGAGCTTCTGGGCCAGCCGGTGTGCGCGCTGATTGCCGGCGGCGGCTATGCCGAATATGCGCTCGCTCCGGTGGGCAGCATCCTCCCCGTGCCGCACGCGGTCAGCATGGCGGAGGCGGCGGCGATGCCCGAAACGCTGTTCACCGTGTGGAGCAACCTCTTCGAACGCGCCTTCGCTTCGGAGGGTGACACCGTCCTGGTCCATGGCGGGACGAGCGGCATCGGCACGATGGCGATCTCGCTTGCCCGGCTGTTCGACATCACCATCATCGTCACCTGCGGCAGCGAAGCCAAATGCGAGGCGGCGCGCGAATGGGGCGCGAACCACGCGATCGACTATAGCCGGCAGGATTTCGTGGGCGAGGTGCTGCGCATCACCGATGGGAAGGGCGTCGCGGCGCTGCTCGACATGGTCGGCGGCGATTACCTGCCGCGCAACCTCGAATGCCTCGCCGATGATGGGCGGCACGTTTCGATCGCGTTCCAGCGCGGGGTCAGGGCGGAGGTGTCGATCCCCGACATCATGCGCCGCCGCCTGACGCTGACCGGATCGACGCTGCGCGCGCGCAGTGCGGCTTTCAAAGCCAGCCTCGCCGACGAAATCCACCGCGCGGTGTGGCCCGCGGTGGCGGAGGGGCGGCTCAAACCCGCGCTCGACCGCACATTTCCGTTGGCGGAGGCCGCCGCCGCTCACGCGCGGATGGAGGCGGGGGAGCATGTCGGGAAGATCGTGCTGACGATGTAATGCGGCGCGAGGGGCGCCCTACGTCACCCCTCCTGCGCCCCCCACCACGCAGGGCGTAGCGCGGTGGGCACATCCTCCACCCGCCGATGCTCCACCGACCAGCCGAGCGCCGGATACGTCGTCCGCTGTCGCGCTTCGTCCGCGTCGGACAGCGGGACGACGACCAGCCGCCGATTGACCTTCTGCCGCCAGTTCATCCGCGCGGTGTTCTCCTGGCCGACGTAGCAGCCCTTGGTGAAGCTGACCCCGCCTAATTCCGCCGCGTTGGCCTCGAGCCAAAGCGTGGTTGCATCGCCGAGTTCGGCGACCCCCTCCGTCACACCCAGCGCCAACCGATGCGCGCGCCACGCGTCGCTCGCGTCGTCGTCCGAGCGGGGCGCCAGCCAGCGCCGCCCGAGCGCGGCAAGCCGGGGGTCCGCCGCACCCTCCTCGCCCTCAGAGGTCCAATGCGCGCCGAGCACATCGTCCACCGCGATCGTGATCGGCCGCCGCAGCCGATACATCGAAAGCCGCTGCACGATCGCCGTCGCCCGCGTCGCCTCCACATCGAGCAGCCGGTCCTCGCCCTCCGCCCACACCAGCATGTCGGCGATGACCTTGCCCTGCGGGGTCAGCAGCGCGGCGTAAGCAGGCAGCGGCCCGGCGACGACGTCGTTGGTGAGCAACCCCTGAAGAAACTCCGCCGCCCCCTCCCCGGACACGCGAATGACGGATCGGTCGGCAAGGTGGGTGGCGCCAAAATTGGTGGAGGTGGGCATGGCGTGAAGCTAGGGTGCCCCCGCCCCAGCGCAACACCTTCCGGAGCCTCCATGCCGACCTATGACCTGCTGCTACACAATGGCACCGTGCACACGCCGGGAGGGCCGCAGCGGGCGAGCGTTGGCGTGCGCGGCGGGCGCATCGCGGCGATCGGGGTCGACGGCGACGCGGGCGAGGTGATCGACTGCGCCGGGCTCGACATCCTGCCCGGGGTGATCGACAGCCAGGTGCATTTCCGCGAGCCCGGCCTCGTCCACAAGGAGGACCTCGAGAGCGGATCGCGCGCGGCGGTGCTCGGCGGGGTGACCGCAGTGTTCGAGATGCCGAACACCAATCCCAACACCGACACGCCCGAGGCTCTGCAGGACAAACTCGACCGGGCCCACCATCGCATGTGGTGCGACCACGCCTTTTATGCGGGCGCCACCGGGCAGAACGCCGAGGCGCTGATCGCGATGGAGGCGATGCCCGGCTGCGCTGGCGTGAAGCTGTTTATGGGCGCGTCGACCGGCAGCCTGCTCGTCAGCGACGACGACGCCATCGCGCGCGTGCTCGCGGCCGGGCACCGCCGCGTCGCCATCCACGCCGAGGACGAGGACCGGATGCAGGCGCGGCTGGGTGAGCGCGTCGAGGGCGACCCCGCCTCGCATCCCGTGTGGCGCGACGATGAAAGCGCGCTCTTGGCGACGCGCCGCGTGGTGGCACTGGCGCGCGCGGCGCGGCGTCCGATACATGTGCTCCACATCACCACTCCGGCGGAGCTGGAGTTCCTCTCCGCGCACAAGGATCTCGTCACCTGCGAGGTGACGCCGCAGCACATTACGCTGGCGGGGGAGGAGGCCTACGCCCGGCTCGGCACGCTGGCGCAGATGAACCCTCCGATCCGTTCGGGCTCGCATCGCGACGGGCTGATGTTCTGGCTTAACCAGGGCGTCGCGGACGTCGTCGGCTCCGACCACGCGCCGCACACGCTGGAGGAAAAGGCCAAGCCCTACCCCGCCTCGCCCTCGGGCATGCCGGGGGTGCAGACGCTGCTGCCGCTGCTGCTCGACCACGCCGCCAATGGTCGCATGACGCTGCAGCGGGTGATCGAGCTCACCAGCGCGGGGCCGCAGCGGGTGTTCGGCATTGCGGGCAAGGGGCGCATCGCGGTCGGCTACGACGCGGACTTCTCGATCGTCGATCTGAAGGCGCGCTGGACGGTGGAGCGTGACTGGCTCGCCTCGCGCTGCGGCTGGTCACCCTTTGAGGGGGCGACCCTCACCGGGCAGCCGGTCCACACCATCGTGCGCGGGCACAGCGTCGTGCGCGACCGGGCGCTGACCGATGCTCCCGCCATCGGCGAGCCGGTCCGCTTCACCGCGACGCTGCCGCTCTGACCGCCACAGCGCAAAGCTGTAGATAGCGAGCCCCGCCCAGATCAGCGGAAACGCGATCTTGTGCGCCGGGGTCACCGACTCCCCCAGCAGCAGCACGCCCGCGAGCAACTGCATCGTCGGCGATAGATACTGGACGAGGCCGAGCGTCGACAGCGGCAGCCGCTGCGCCGCGGTCGCGAACAGCACCAGCGGCAATGCGGTGACCGCCGCGCTGGCGATCAGCAGCGCCTCGCGCGGGCCCCACGCGGCTCCGCCAAAGCGCAGCTCACCTGTGCTCGCCCACCAACCGAGCGCGGCGAGCGCGACCGGCGCCAGCAGCAGCGTCTCCACCGTCAGCCCGACCATCGGCGCGACCGGAGTGAGCTTGCGAACGAGGCCGTAGAGCGCGAAACTCCCCGCCAGCGTCAGCGCGATCCACAGGTCGTTCGCCGCGCCCACCGCCAGCACCGTCACCCCGCTCGCCACCACGGCGACCGCGAACCACTGGATGCGGGTCAGCCGCTCGCGCAGCACCGCCCAGCCGATCAGCACGTTGAACATCGGGTTGAGGAAATAGCCGAGGCTCGCAGCGATAACGCGTCCCTCGTGCACCGCCCAGATGTAGAGCAACCAGTTGATCGCGATCAGCACCGCGCTGGCCATCAGCGCGAGCGCAACGCGGCGCGTCGTGAGCGCGGCGACGAGCTCCGCGCGCTTGCCCAGCGCGGCAATTAGCACGCCTAACAGCAGCGCCGACCAGGCGACCCGATGCGCCACCACCTGCCAGGTCGGCACGTCTTTCAGGAGGTAGAAATAAAGCGGCAGCACCCCCCAGATGGCGTAGGCGCCAAACGCCGCGGGCAGCCCCCCGCGTGACGAGCGCGGGGCGGGCGGGTTCGCGCTCAGAGAAACCCGCCGCCGAGCGACAACCGGATCGCGGCAAGCACGAAGACGATGAGGTTGAGATTTCGCCCGCTCTTCGCCCCCGAAAGCTGCCCAATCCCCGCCCCCAACAGAGCCACCGGCAGCACCAGCCAGTTGAAGATGCCGAGCAGCGGCAGCGCAAAGAACATCGCGAACAGCAGCGTCACGATACCGATGACGATGGAGATGAAGTTGAGCATGCCGCGCCTGTAGCGGCGCGGGGCGCACGACGCCAGCGGTCGCCGGGGGCAGGGCGATGGCACTTGTCAGGCGGGGTCAGAATGGTCCCTCGGCTGCCCTTGCCGCCATCCGACCCCCGAGCCATAGCTTCACACTATAACGAAGGGGTGGGCGGGGTTGAGTCAGCAACTGATCAACGAATATCGCGCGGAACTCGACCGGCTGCGTGCCGTGTCCGGCAGCAAGCGCGAAAGCGTGCTGCGTGAGGCGTTCAAGGATCTGCTGAAACGCTGGGGCCGCGCCCATGACCTGCAGTTCGTCGCGGAACACGACATCCTGACCAAACAGATGACGCGCATCTACACCGATGGTGCGCTGCTGCACGGGCTGCGGGTGCCGTTCGGTTACTGGGAGGCGAAGGACGAAAGCGACGACCTCGAGAAGGAGATCGAGGCGAAGTTCCGCAAGGGATACCCCAAAGACAACATCATTTTCACCGACGATGCGACCGCCGTGCTGTGGCAGGACGGCGCGGAGACGATGCGCGCCCACATGCAGGCCGACGACGACAGCCTGCTGAAACTGCTGACGCGATTTTTCGCGCATGAGCGCAAGGAGGTCGCCGATTTCAACCGCGCGGTGAAGCAGTTCGCGGCCGACCTGCCCGCCATCCTGGCGGCGCTGCGCGACCGGATTGCCGAGCGGAATGCCGCGTCGCGCGAATTCGCGGACGCCGCTCAGGCGTTCCTCAAACATGCGCAGGATGCGATCAATCCGGCGGTGAGCGAAGACGATGTGCGGGAGATGCTGATCCAGCACATCCTGACCGAAGACATTTTTGCCAAGGTGTTCAACGACCCCGATTTCCACCGCAAGAACAACGTCGCGGCGGAACTGTACAAGCTGGAGGACAAGCTGTTCGACCGGGGGGAAAAGGCGACGCTGCTGCGCGCGCTCGACCCCTATTACGCCGGGATCGCCAGCACCGCCGCGCTGATCCAGAGCCACAGCGAAAAGCAGGGGTTCCTGAAGGCGCTCTACGAAGATTTCTATAAGGCGTATAACCGCAAGGCCGCTGACCGGCTGGGCGTGGTCTATACCCCGGGTGAGATCGTGCGCTTCATGATCCGCAGCGCCGACTGGCTGTGCGAAAAGCACTTTGGCAAGAACCTGATCGACCGGGGGGTGGAAATCCTCGACCCGGCGACGGGCACCGGCACGTTTATCGTCGAGCTGCTCGAATATTTCCGCGGCAACCACGACAAGCTGCGGCACAAATATAAGGAGGAGCTGCACGCCAACGAGGTGGCGATTCTCCCCTACTACGTCGCCAACTTGAACATCGAGGCGACCTATCAGGCGATTACCGGCCAGTTCGCCGAGTTCGAGAATCTGTGCTTCGTTGACACGCTCGACAATGTCGACGCGCTCGGCATCCATTCGGGCCACCAGTTCGACCTCTTGGGCGGCCTCGCCGACGAAAATATGGAGCGCGTCAAACGCCAGAACCGCCGCAAGATCAGCGTGATCATCGGCAACCCGCCGTATAATGCCAATCAGCAAAATGAAAACGACAACAACAAAAACCGCACCTACGCGCACATCGATGCGCGGATAAAGAGTACTTATATAAAGGCAGGAACAGCGCAAAAGACCAAGCTATACGATATGTACGTGCGATTTTTTCGTTGGGCGAGTGACCGTTTAGGCGATGAGGGGGTTGTGGCGTTCGTCACAAATCGCAGCTTCATTGATGCGCAGATGGCGAATGGTTTCCGAAGAACGGTGCTAAATGATTTCTCGGAGGGTTGGATCATTGACCTCGGCGGCGACTACAAGAAATCCGGTGCCGCCGGCGGTGGGAATGTGTTCGGCATTGGTACCGGCGTAGCAATCCACTTTTGGATCAAACGGAAAGGCGACAAAGGTAAGGGTGGGCTACACTATCAAACCACGATGTTGAGGTCGAGTGAAGACAAACTTCGTTGGATTGATGAGCTACGGATCACGAAAAGTGGTTGGCAAGAATTGTCGGGTCGGCCTGACGCAGCGTGGGTTGATATACCTGTTGTAGTAACACCGGGAATTGCGATTGCAGATGCAAAGACCAAAGGAAACCGCGTAACGAAATTTCAAGAGAGAGCGATCTTTAAAGTATACTCCCTCGGTATTTCAACAAACCGAGACGAATGGCTCTACGATAAGACAGAGGCTGGCGCGGCGGCGAAGGCTGAATGGTTTATCGACGCCTACGACGCTGTGCCGAGTCAAGCCGAGGCTTACCCAGTTACCTTGAAATGGTCTCGAAATCTAAAGAGGAGGCTCGCCCAAAACCGCCGCGAGATATTCGACCCGTCCAAAATTGGCAAATCCAGCTATCGGCCGTTCTCGCAGCGTTGGCTTTATCAATCAGATTTGTTTATTGATGAAGCTGGACTTTCGGGAACCTTCTTCCCGAAGGGGCGCGAGAACGTAGCCATCTGTTTCAGTGACGTGGGTTCCCGCACAAATTATTGCACGCTCGCGATTGACGGCGTTGCAGACCTACATTTTGGCGCGGCCGTGGATGCTTATCAACAGGTCGCCCGCTACCGTTACACCAAATCCGGCGAGCGGGTGGACAACATCACCGACTGGGCGCTGAACCAGTTCATCAAGAATTACGGCAAGAAGGGCGTCACCAAGGACGCGATCTTCGCCTATTGCTACGCCGTCCTCCACGATCCGGTCTATCGCGAAAAATACGCGCTGAACCTCAAGCGCGAGTTCCCGCGCATCCCCTTTTATCCCGACTTCGCGCAGTGGGTGGCGTGGGGTGAGGCGCTGCTGGCGATGCACATCGGCTATGAGAATGTCGCGCCTTGGCCGATCGAGCGGGTCGATACGCCCAACCCGAAACGCGCCGAGGGCAGCGCGCCCAAGCCCAAGCTCAAAAGCGATCCCGAGCGCGGCGCGGTGGTGGTGGACGAGGATACGCAGCTCACCGGTATCCCGCGCGAGGCGTGGGACTATCGGCTCGGCAACCGCAGCGGCATCGACTGGGTGCTCGACCAGCACAAGGAAAAGACCCCGCGCGATCCGACCATCCGCGAGAAGTTCAACACCTATCGCTTCGCCGACTACAAGGAGAGCATGATCGACCTGCTCGCGCGCGTCGTGCGCGTGAGCGTCGATACGGTGGCGATCACCGAGGCCATGCGCGGGCTTGACCGCAGCGGCTGGGCGTCGAGCGAGTAGCGCGCCGCTTCGGCCCGCGCTAAAGCCCCGCGCCATGTGTGGTATCATCGGAATCGTCGGCAAGGCCGAGGTCGCGGATCGCTTGGTCGATGGGCTCAGGCGGATGGAGTATCGCGGGTATGACTCCGCGGGGGTCTGCACCGTCGACGATGGCGCGCTGGTGCGGCGGCGGGCGGAGGGGAAGCTCAATAACCTCGTCGCCGAACTGGCGCAGAACCCGGCGCCCGGCACGATCGGCATCGCGCACACGCGCTGGGCGACGCACGGCGCCCCGACCACCAGCAACGCGCACCCGCACGCGACGGGCGAGGTGGCGCTGGTCCACAACGGCATCATCGAAAACTACAAGGCACTGCGCGACGAATTGATCGCGCGCGGGCGTGTGTTCGAGAGTGAGACCGACACCGAAGTCGTCGCGCACCTCGTCTCCGAACAGGTCGAGGCGGGCAAGTCGCCGGAGGAAGCGGTGCAGGCGGTGCTGCCGCAATTGCGCGGAGCATTCGCCCTCGCCATCGCGTTCCGTCAGCATCCCGACATGCTGATCGGCGCGCGGCTGGGTTCGCCGCTGGTGCTCGGTTACGGCGATGGTGAGACCTATCTCGGCTCCGATGCGCTCGCGCTCGCGCCACTCACGCAGCGTATCGCCTACCTTGACGAAGGCGACTGGGTGGTGGTGCGCCGACAGGGCGCGGAGATCTTCAACGCGGCGGGCGAACCCGTGACGCGCGAAGTGACGACGAGCGGGCTAACCGCCGCCGCGGTCGAGAAGGGGCCATATCGTCACTATATGCTCAAGGAGATTTTCGAGCAGCCGACGGTCGTCGCGCAGACGCTCTCCTCCTACGTGCGGCCGGTGGAGAGCCAGGTGGCGCTGCCGCAGATGGACTTCGACCTGGCGGGCGTGAAACGGATCACGATCGTCGCCTGCGGGACGAGCTATTACGCCGGCCTCGTCGCGCGTTACTGGTTCGAACAGTTCGCGCGGGTGCCGGTCGACATCGATGTCGCGAGCGAATTCCGCTATCGCGATCCGGTGCTCGAACCGGGCGGGCTCGCGCTGTTCATCTCGCAATCGGGGGAGACTGCGGACACGCTGGCGGCGCTGCGTCACGCCAAGGCGGCGGGGCAGACCATCGCGGTGGTGGTCAACGTGCCGACGTCGAGCATGGCGCGCGAGGCGGACCTCCTCCTCCCCACGCACGCAGGGCCGGAGATCGGCGTCGCTTCGACCAAGGCATTCACCTGCCAGCTGGCGGTGTTGGCAGCATTTGCGGCGAAACTTGCGGTGGCCAAGGGGCGGATGGATCGCGCCGAGGAGGCGGAGGTCGTGCGCCAGCTGATCGAGGCGCCAGGCGCGCTCAACGCCGCGCTCGACCATGACGCGGATATCGCCGCGATGGCGCCGCTGATCGCGCCCGCGCGTGACGTGCTCTACCTGGGGCGTGGGCCGGACTTCGCGCTGGCGCTGGAGGGGGCGCTGAAGCTCAAGGAAATCAGCTACATCCACGCGGAGGGCTACGCCAGCGGCGAGATGAAGCACGGGCCGATCGCGTTGATCGACGAACATGTGCCGGTGATTGTGCTCGCGCCGTCGGGGCCGCTGTTCGAAAAAACCGTCTCGAACATGCAGGAGGTCCGCGCGCGCGGCGGCAAGGTGGTGCTGATCTCCGACGCTGACGGCATCGCGGAAGCGGGCGAGGGGAGCCTCGCCACCATCGAAATGCCCCGCGTCCACCCGCTGATCGCGCCGCTGGTCTACGCCGTGCCCGTCCAGCTCCTCGCCTATCACGTGGCGGTGGTGAAGGGCACCGACGTCGACCAGCCAAGAAACTTGGCGAAGAGCGTGACGGTCGAGTAGGCGAACGGACCAGCGAAGCGACTATTGTTGCGGGATAATGATTGGCTGACAGTATAATCATTAGCTGACATAGGTATTTATTGTCTGACACCTACACGGCGTGGGAGGCGCTTGGCTTCGATCAGGTCGCCAGTGCGGAGGCGGTGCCTAGGCTGACTGTCGAGCGGCATCCAACTGATCGTATGCGGCAATGCGCTGCTCGATCATGACGAGCATGTCAGACCTGACACCCGCGCTTCGCATCACCGCCCACGGCTTCAATGGCTGACCGTCGGCGAGCATCTGCGCAATTGAGTAGTCGACGCGGCGGAGCTGGAAAGCGCCGACCGCCTCGGCATGCCCATCGATCGCGGCGATGGTGCGCGGCAGCTTGTCACGACGCTTGCCGATCCAGCCGCGGCGGCCGAGCAGCTCACGCTCGAGCGATGCTGCCGTTACCTGCGCGGGCGGCGCGAACGAACGGACCCTGGCCACAGCGCGTCCAACGCGTTCAGCAAGGTCATCGTCGAGCCGTCGCCAGTCGCGCCGAGGACCGGGCTTCGTTCGCCGCGTGGAGCGTGACTTGGCGGTAGGCGACGCCGGAGCGGCAAGCGGTCGGGTCGCTCGCGTCGATGGCCGGATGCTCCACGTAGTGTCGATCGACAACTCTGCGGCGAGCGAGGCCACAGTCTTCGGATCAACACCGAGTCGCTTCGCCACGCTCCTCAACGTCGCCCCTGCCGCCACGAGATCGGCGAGTGCCGGGCGCAGCAGCGGCCCGAACTCCTTGAAGCGGCATCGGCCGAGTTCGCCGGTGGCGCTGATCGATCGGGTGTAGCGATAGCCGCAGCCACACGAAAAGACAGCAACCGACGCCTGCCTGTTGCGATAGGTCCTGAGATCGTCGACCACCGGCTGACCATGATGATCCGCGAGCGGGTTGCGGCACAGCCAGGGCCCTGGTCCGCATGGATCATCCTGCCTCTCCCGCGAGCCGAGCAGATCCCGCATCAGCAGATGCTCCAGCGGATGTGCCGCCTTGCGCTGACGCCGGGCCAGCGTGGCAAGCCATTCTCCCTGTTCCCGGCCAGCCTTCGCGAGCCCGGGGAAGCGGCCGAGGATCGTGCCGAACCGGGCTGCGAACGCTTCGCCAAGAGCGACTTGGTCTACCTTCAGACGCGACCGCATCAGACCCCGAAGTCGAAGCTCGCCGCGATAGAAGGCGGTCACCTCATCAAAATCGACGGGTCCGACGTCGCCGCGGTCGAGAAGCGCGGCGCTAGCGCGCGCAAGGCGGAGAAGCACCTCGCCCTCGGCGTCGGATGGCGCGTGCGTGACCGGCGGCGCATCTGGCGGGCAGCAGGACCTAGTCGCCGCGATGAAGCCATGCCTGTTGCCAGTCGAAACGTCGACTGTGCTGGCGCGCAGGACGGTGCCGTGCGTCGGGCAGACCAGAACGCTCGGCAGCTGATGGTCACGACGCCAGTGCCCGCTCCCCCAACGGTCCACCATCTCGGGCAGACAGTCGGGGCAGAACCTGAGCCGGGTCACCCGGGCCAACCGGAAGGCGGCCATCCCCGAGATCAGGTGGAGATTGCCGCCATCGCCCCGCATGGCATTGCGTATCGCCCCGCGAACCTCGGCCGGCAGAAAGGCGCAATAGTATGGAGCGAGGGTGTGGCCGTCGATCAGGGCGTCGATGGTCAATCCGTCGGGCAGACGTCCCTCCAGCGCCGACAGCCGGTTCGGCAGGTCGATCGACGCGATGGCGCCCGGCACGCCGAAGAGCGTCTGCATCGTGGCCTTCGGCCCGGCCGAGTCCCAACGGGCGTGACGCGCGAAGACGGAGTAGAGCAGCTCGCCCGTCCGCGGTGCCGGGAAAAAGGCGAGGCGGGGCAGCGTCACGGATCGTCGGCGAAACCGACATGCCCCGCCGCCTCCAGCCGGGCGTAGACCTCCTCCGCCGTCTCCCCGGGCTTCTGGTCGGCGCGCGAATCCCCCTCGATAGGTTCCGCTGCCTTGAGCTTAGTCTTCTTCGCGGGCGACTGCAGCGCGCGGTCGGCGGCGATCGCCTGGCTCATCGCCAGCATCATCGCACCGAGCTCGTCGCCCAGTGCCAGTTCCTTCGCCTTACCGAGAATCCATTCCCGCCGTTCGGGAGGGATGCCCTGCGCGGCGAGCAGGATCTCGTAGGTGCTCTCGTCCGCCACGCCCCCGGTCACCCCGGCCGCGGTGCCCGGGCCGGCCCCGTGGCTCTCGGCCAATACGGGCGCCTCAAGCCGAAAGCCGATGCCCTGCACGTAATCGTTGAACTCCCTCTCGAAGTCGATCAGGTCCTCGAATTCGGCCAGCTTCTCCGGGTCGTTCTCGCGCAGAGCCGACACGTAGGTCGCGACGATGCGGAACCGCTCCCTGGCGACGTCGTGGATGAGCGACGGCGTGATCACCTCAGGCAACTTGCGCTTCGAGCCGGCCATCACCAGGCGCAACTGGAGAAGGATGAAGAGCTTCACCATCAGGTCGATGACGCCCTGCGTCTCCTCGTACATCGCCTTGAGGATGGCGTCGTCGAGCTCCGTCGGTTGGAGCGTCCACTGCCAGCGCCACATCTGCTTCACGAACATGCGGAACTCGGGACCGAAGCCCGGACCGTTCTTCGGACCGGGCGGCAGGCGCTCGAAATAGATCGATCCCATGCCATCGCCACGCCGCGCGTCGTGGAACGTCCGGCGCAGCAACCTCTGCGCAGCCATAGTCCCGACCATCACGACTGGGATGCCGATCGAGTTTCTCAGCGTGACGAGGAAGTTGAGGACCGATGCCTGAACGTCCTGCTTCACCCGCTTCACGTGCTGGATCTCGTCGACGATCAGAACGCCGATCGCGTGCAGGGTCGCGACTCGAGCCATGCCAGCCATCATCACGTCGAGCGTCTTGCCCTTGTATTGGTCTTGGTATCGCGACGGCACACCTTGTCTTCGCAAGGCGCTATCAACCTGTTGGAAGAAGAACTCGCAGAGCGACTTCGGCGAACCGCTTGGCGGACATTCCACGCGGAGCCAGACAATCTGGTTCAGGAGAAAGGGATCGGTGTGCTTGATCACCTGGGGATAGCGAGCACACACGCGCTTCACCGTGTGGGTCTTCCCACCACCTGGCATGCCGAGTGCTGCGAAGCCTAGGCTTCGTGGACAAAGGGTATCCAGAGTTTGACTGAAGCAAGCGCAACGAAG